>Ga0056106_100013_pt1 | contig 33643 bp, 44 predicted proteins | sample WorMetcrassitun1_FD_77012 | JGI IMG/M metagenome (GOLD analysis project Ga0056106, IMG submission 77012) | Marine gutless worms symbiont microbial communities from Max Planck institute for Marine Microbiology, Germany - Olavius crassitunicatus.1 ... | reverse complement strand
CGATTCTTGTCGGTTCAATCTGGGTCGTCATCTGGTGCGTGCTGAGACTTATCAATTTCTAAGAATGCGTTCCTTTGCTTGTTGGGAAAATGCAGCAATGACCTAGGTTGATATCAAGCAGGTCTTAGTAGTTCAAGGAAGTTAACTTGGCAATGCCTATGTTTATCATGCACTAGGCTTGATAATTATCTGCTTAATTGCCTTGTATTTACCAGGTTCTAAATTGCTAAAGTAGTCAAGCTGGATTATGTTGTTTAGAGGAATTACCCTTTTCTCCGGTAGTTTATACCTGCTGGCGATTACAGGTGTTCAATGGTTGGGTGCAATAACGTCAATTGGTAGAACAGCCTTCATAATATCCTGGCTATTATTGACAAAGACTGCCTCAAAATTAGGGCAATAGAATTACAGATTCTATATTTTATATAAGGGCTTTAGTTTTCCATGATTTATATCATCTTTTTTATCCATTAATTTCTTTTCTTCTGAAAAAGCCTGCCAAAAACTATCTCCATGCCATACTCGTCTGTGATTACTGTAAAGAACACTACTGATTAGATATATTTCCTTTGTCAGAGCTTCATTGCTGCGAGTCGCTATTTCACTGATGCTGGAAGGTGACTTTTCCTTCCAGCTTAGTCTAGCCCATCGTAAAAGCGCATCTTTAGCCATGGCTGGCTCATTAGATTCACAAGCAAGCTTAAGATCCTTGATAACCGCGCGCAGCGAGTTTGCTGAGTTCTGTTCACCCTGTGTTGTCGACGATACATTATTTCTACTTCGTAACCACAATGCGACTGTAACTAGCCAAATAACAAGCAATACCAGGCTTATAACCTGCCATACCTGTTCTGCTTGCCGTACCTGGTTGCCAGGATTCGGTGGATTGTCCAACATAATGTCTCCGGACACATTTTCTGTGTCAGAAATTTCAATACTTCCTAAGGATTCATAGAAGGGATTGGAAAACCCGGTAGAAATGACAGCAGTTGAACTCACTACGTGTATTTTCCTGGCGGGAATTGAAGCAACTTCCTGCCTATCAAATTTAGTGTTCCACCAGGAAATACTGATCTCTGGAACTATATATTCACCGGCCTGATTTGGGATCATGGTAACCTTTTCAGTTCTGCTTGCTACGATCCCCTTGTCACCATTATCATCCTTCAGCACAGGTTGGTAAGGATACTGCTTGATTGTTGATTCTAACCATTCCGGTAATTCCGGTAACTGACTAGCAATCATTCCTTTTGCCGAAATCATCAAGGTTCGAGTTATAGGTTCGCCTACAGTAAAATCCGTAGGATCCTCAGACCAAGTTTCCTCTATATCTAGTTCTTCAGCAGGTAACCAGACCTTTCCTGTATAACTTTCCGGCATTGGCAGGATATCCATCTCAATCGCTTTCGATCGGACAACAACGGTTTTAAGTTGAGGGCCAAAAAAAGATCTTCCTGTGGACGTTTGTCCCTGGAATACTATAGAACTAATTTTTAATTTTCCGCTCACCTGCGGATATATTGCATAGTCTATTTCTACTACACCATAGCGCCTGCCATTTCTTCTTGACTCATATGTCTTATTGTCACTAATCCTTTCAACAACAGCCTGCATCTCTTCGAACTTGGGTTCACTTAAACTCGTATTTGAAGTGATAATAGAACGAAATAAACGAATTTTATATATAATTTGAGACTGAACGTATACGCTCTCTGAAGGAACCTCTACTTCAATAAATATTAATCGATTGCTAGCGTTTGAGTTGGCACTCGAACTTAGATTGGATACAGTCAGAAAATATGGTTGGCTCCTATCTCGACCAAATCGAATTGAGGGGACGGTTATATTGCCAGCATGTCGTGCTAGTATCGATAGACTCCAGGTTTTAGTATTTAAAATCCTGCTATTTGTGATACTCATATTACTGCTAGTACTTGTCGATAATACCTGAAAATTCTTATTTAAAGGCACAAAATCAGGTTCGCTATCGACAGGTCCATCACTTTCAAAAATAAGTTGAAACGATTCATTCAATACTGCCGGGTTGCGATTCGCCTTAACGGTAATATTTACAGCATATGCATCTACCCAGAGTGATAACAAGATCACTGTTAGTAAATATACCGTTATTCGTTTTACACGCTGCATTCCTCTATTACCAATCCTGCTTGTTTGTATTTTGTCGGTTAGGACGTTGCTGATACTGATATCTAAATTTATGCCGCAATAATCCCGCAGGATCATCGGGGATCCTCCTTAACCATTGCTCCAGTGCCTGTTGCTTCTCATCGTACGGTTTCTGATCCGCTTGTGCAATCTGCTTATCCTGTTGTTTTTCCTTGCCCTCTTCTTCCATTTTTTCCTGTTGTTGAGAATTCTGTTGTTCGCTGTCAGCTCGCTGCTGTTCTTTGCTATCTTGCTGTTTCTGTTGGCCCTGTTGTTGATCTTCGGCCTGCTGGTTCTTATTATCCTGCTGGTCCTGCTTATTTTGATCTCGCTTGTTTTGTTGATCTTGTTGATCTTGTTTATCCTGATTTTCCTTATTGTCTTGCTGTTCCTGATCGTTTTGTGATTGTTGTTGCTTTTCCAATCGTTCCTCAATCAACTCCTTATTAAATATGGCGTCCTCATGCCCAAGGTCATTTTGAATCACTTTACTGTAAGCAGCAATGGCTTCTTCATAGCGGCCTAACCTTGCCAAAGAATTTCCACTGTTGTAGAGGCTTTCGTTATCTTCAACTTGTTTTAAAGTCTCGACCGCAGCTTCAAAATTACCGGACTGATATTGTGCCGTTCCCTTCCATGATGGATCTTGAAAAAGTTCTGCAGCCTTTTTAATATCACCTGAATCTAAAGCTCGCTTGGCCTGCTGATCTGGCCTTAGCCAGAAATCACGCCAACTCATGGCCTGCGCTTGTTGAGGAAAGGACATTACAAAGATAAGCAATGCGACCAAATATCCCTTACGAAACATCAAAGCTATCAGAGGTAACAAAATAATTACCAGCCACGGACCATGCTCCCGCCAAACATCCGTTTCCAATTCGGTTGATTCAATATCGTCTTCGATGCTATGCCATGACAATAATTTAATTATTTCTTTCAAATCTCTATCATCAGATGTCATTTGGTGATACAAGCCTCCGCCCAGGGACGAAGCTTCGCGCAATAGCTCTTCATTCAATATAGGAACAACTATCCTCCCGTGCCTGTCTTTCAGAAAACTTCCATCCGCCAGTGGAATCGGCGCTCCATGACTGGTTCCAACTCCTAGGATAGACAAGCGATATCCCTGTTCGCTTAGAAGAGATATTTGTTCTTTTGTTTTATCCACTTTAAGCTCGTCCGTCATTAGCAATATGTCACCATTTTTTACCCCAGCTTGTTTCAACAAATTAATTGCCATCTCCATGGCAATATCAGTTTTGTTTCCCTGAACAGGCATAATATCTGTGGTCAATGCATTTAATTGCGAAGAGATTGTTTCAACATCATCGGTTAATGGTGTTACAACGAAACTATCGCCAGCATAGACTAGAAGAGCAGTTTGTCCTTCCGATCTTTGTTGAAGAATATCTGCTATCTTGAAGCGAGCCCTCTCCAGCCTGCTTGGTGTAACATCATTGGCATCCATAGAACGTGATAAATCAAGGGCGATCACCAACGAGCTCCGACTGGTAAATACTGGCTGAGGCAACTTTTCCCAGGCAGGACCAGCCAAAGAGAGAATAGTAAGCAATCCTCCAAGGACGACAAGAATGACTGCCAGGCGCTTCGACTTGCCCTTTGTTCTAATCAAAATATAGGGCAGTAAGGCCTCATCACAGACTGTTTCCCAACTTCTACTGCCGAGCTTCATTTTTATCATCAGCCAGATCAATAAAATCAGGGGTAGTAAGGCTGTTAACCACAAAGGACGAATAAAATGGAAGTTTTTTATGGCAATCATCTACCTATTTTTCCGTTCAAACGTAATAGTAATAACAAGCTAGCAATCAAAAAGGCAAACGAAAGTGGCCAATAATATAGCGTTTTGCTTGGTCGAAATCGTTTGACATCTCTCTCAATCGGTTCCAGTTCATCGAGAATGCTGTAAATCTCTTTCAGTTCCTGGGTATTCCTTGCGCGAAAATACTTTCCACCTGTAGTCTCAGCAATTTTTGTAAGTATTTCCTCATCCAGATCGGCGGAAGGATTTACTCTTCTTGTGCCAAAGAAACCTCTTACCATCATTTCTTCCGCACCAACACCGATTGTATAGATTTTTAAGCCTTCCCGTGCCGCCAGTTCTGCAGCCTCCAGAGGTTGTACAGCCCCGGCCGTATTGGCGCCATCGGTAAGTAAGATCAATATACGGTTTGTTTTTCCTCTCTTACGTAAACGTTTTACGCTCAAGCCAATAGCATCGCCAATCGCAGTTGATTTTCCAGCCAATCCGATTGCCGATTCGAACAACAATGTCCGTACTGTCTCCCTGTCAAATGTCATCGGAGCCTGTAAATAGGCATGCTCTCCAAACAGTATTAACCCTAGGCGATCTCCTATTCGCTTTTCGAGGAAATCACCAGCAACAAATTTTGTTGCTGTCAGTCTATCCACATTTTGCCCTTTCAGAACAAAATCCTCTTTCTGCATACTTGCCGATAAATCCACTGCCAGCATCAGCTCCCGACCGCTTACAGGTATTTCAATTAATTCGCCCAGCCATAGTGGACGCATACTAGCTGTAACAAAAAGTAGCCAGACAATCGTGGCTAACCACAAAGGCCAGGAACGGCCTCGTCTAAGAGTGCTGCTCCGATTATCAATAAAATCATCAAGAAAAGATACGCGTAAGACAGCCTCCTTACTGGCGTCTATAGGTTGCATAAAGTATCGAATCAACCATGGGAGTGGTAATACGATTAGTAACCAGGGCCATTCAAAATATATCACTAAGCTCTTTCTCCTGACTCAGCTGCTACAACAGAAACCCAATCCTCACACAGTTTGAACAAGGGATCCATCTCATCGAGATCTATATCCTTCCTGTAGGGAGCTTCGCATAATAATCGCCCTATATCTGAAGAGAAAGGGTTCCCCTCCAATGGGTTATTCAAATATTGTAACCACGCATCTCCAGTCAAACTAGCGGTATCTTCCCGATTAAATATGCTTATGCTTAATCGGCGCAATAGAACAGACAATCCTATTACCAATTGCTGGCCATCCTTATGGTTTGCATATGTCTCACGCAAAATCAATAGCTCCTGCTTTGCCATATTAACCGCAGAGTATTTTCGAGCTTGCCTGTTTTTGTATAACTTCATCACTAGTATGACTGCTAATATAATTATACTGATCAGCACCCACCAGCCTATCGTCGGAGGCCACCACGATATGCCATCCGGCATATGGATATCTCTGAGAGGTAGCTGTAAGGGATCATTCATAAGCTTATTAATTAAAGGCCGGTTTGCAAAACCGTAAGTGGATCATCCTGTGTCGAGCAGGAAACCAGCTTCATTCTGTTTCTACGAGATAATTGTTTCAGCTGTTCGAGGCGATCGATAAAGCGGCGTCGATAATCTTCCGTTCGCACCTTATCATAAGCATCAATTGTAATTTCATCTACACCATTACTCACCCGATAGCGCCCAGTAATAGGTAATGATTTTTCCAGTTGGTCATACATATAAACCATCACAATTTCATTGTGTCGACTCAGCCTACTAATCTGTGACAAAGCTGTCTCGTCAAAATTTCGGAAATCACTGACTAAAAAAATAAGGCTGCCAGGTCGAGCAACACGCTGTAACCTGGCAATTAACTTACTTCCCTCCCTAATATCTTTATCATTAGTTTTATTCGGTCGCCATACTGGATGATTCACCAATTGATTAATAAGTCTTAGCGCCCCCTGTTTTCCCCTTTGCGGCTTCAATTCGTGATGTGCATTTTCAGAAAAAACGATCCCGCCTACTCGATCACCATAATGTGTAGCGCTCCATGCCAACAAGCTTGCCATGCGCGCAGCGAGAACCGATTTGAAGCAACCCCTGGTAGCAAAAAACATAGACTTTCTATAATCAACCCAGATAAACACTGGACGTTCTCGCTCCTCATGATACAGCTTGGTATACGCTTTACCCATACGCGCCGTAACTCTCCAATCGATATTACGAATATCATCACCAGGATTATATAAACGGGATTCATCAAACTCCATGCCACGACCTTTAAATGGTGATTGGTAGCCACCTGATTGACACGCAATAACTTGTCTTGAACCAAGCTTTAAACTACTTGCGTGCTTACTCAATTGAACCAGTACAGGTATATTGACCTGTACTGCCTCATTGATACCTTTTGCTACAACTGATGCCATATTAAAAACTGATTACTACGGTACTGGAATACGATTGATCAATTCTGCGATAACTCTATCGACAGTGATGCCTTCTGCTTCTGCTTCATAGTTCATAATTAAACGATGTCTTAGTACATCAAAGGCTAATTCCTGTATGTCTTCCGGCGCAACATAGTCCCTACCTGCTAACCATGCATGGGCGCGCGCGCAGCGATCAAGGGTGATTGTTGCTCGCGGGCTACCACCATATTGCAGCCAATTTCCAAGATCTTCACCATAAACAGCTGAATTTCGTGTTGCTATTATCAATTGTAATAGATATTGCTGAAGATTTTCCGCCATATAGATATCCAATACCTCGTCCCTAGCTAAAAATAAGAGCCGTTCGTTAATCCCTGCAAAAACACTTGCGGTATTCTCACTCTCCTGATGCGCTTCTTTTCTTACCAATTTCAATATTTCTTCTTCTTCCTTTAGATCGGGATAAGTAATATTTACATGCATTAGAAAACGATCTAGCTGTGCTTCTGGTAAGGGGTAGGTCCCTTCCTGTTCAATCGGGTTCTGGGTGGCCATGACAAGAAACAATTTAGGTAACATGTAGGTTTCATTTCCTACCGTAATCTGTCTTTCTGCCATCGCTTCCAGGAGTGCTGATTGCACTTTTGCTGGCGCACGATTGATTTCATCTGCTAACACCAGATTATGGAATAGTGGCCCTTGTTGGAATTTAAATGTTCCTTCCTGTGGCCGATAGATTTCCGTTCCAGTTAGATCAGCCGGTAACAAATCAGGGGTAAACTGTACCCGATGAAAGTTGCCTTCTATTCCATCACCCAACACCTTAATCGCCCGTGTTTTCGCTAAGCCTGGTGCCCCTTCTACCAATAGATGACCATCAGCCAATAAAGCAATCAGTAAGCGGTTAATCAGAACCTCCTGACCTATGATCTGACTGCTAATAAACATCTTTAATTTTTCTATTTCTGTTATGGCAGACATACTTTTAATCTCTTTGAGTTTAATTCCCCGGCAGCTTGTTGTACGGTCGTTTATTTTGCTGTCAACTAACGTACCCCTATTATGAACACTAATGCATCTTTAAATGTTTATTGATTAAATAAATTCTTTTTATTTATGAAGGCTAAAGATCAAAATCGCTCATTCTCATTCTAATAGCTATTGCAGGAAATTAAAAATTGATTTAATAAAAGCAAGACTTATTTGTTTTTTGTTTGCCATTTGGTGCTGGAGAGCGGAAGAATGCCTAGCTCAACTAACGAATTACATTCTCAGGATAGAAGCCATGAGCCCTATATTGAATCCTGCAACAATAAAGGCCATTCTGAACAACGCTCCAATATGCTAATCAAGGGTGCCAGTAAACTCATCAGGATAATCAAGGAAAAAGATACTAATAAAGCCGTAAATGATCAGGAAATCCCGGTAATGCCGGAAGGACCAAAATTAGAACTGCAAAGACTTGAACAGCGCCTGGACGCAAGTGCAGATTCCTTAAACAAAACTTATTACAGGCTCAATCTCTTAACCTTTCTTGTATTATCAGCACTGATTCTTGCTATGCTCAGTACTATTTTAACCCCATTCTGATGAAAAAATATTCCGTTATGATGGTGGAGCATATTAAAGTAATATTAGATTCTGAAGGAATAGCCAGCATTATCAAAAACCAGTATTTATCTGGTGCTCTGGGGGAAATTCCTGTCACCAAATGTTGACCTGAAATTTGGGTAAATAACGATGAGCGCTATGACCAAGCAATAGGCATTATCATTGCGGTGATAGATCAACCTGCTAATAAATCACACGCATGGAAGTGCCTCTGCGGAGAGATTATCGAAGGGCAGTTCTCCGACTGTTGGAATTGTGGTGAACCACAATCAGATCATTAGATGAGTGCAAAAAATAGCATTGGTATAATTGGTATAATAGTGAATGGTACGTGCTTGTTTTGTTTTTTTATAAAAAAAGTACTTGATGTAATGTAGTGTTAAGATATCGTCCAACATAATCAACTCTCTATACACCCATAGCAGTCCTGTTCATGAAATATAGGAATACATATGCCTGATCGTATTGATGATCTACATAATTAAGCGGATCAGACCGTTGATTTCACCAGCTGTTTTAGGTTAAGAGCTACCAATGGATAGTGCAGCTTCTCAGCTGGTTATGGATTTCCGCAAGGCAATAGAAGCTATTCTAGATAACCAGGACCCTCGTCTTATTGTAGTTGGCCCCTGCTCTGTCCATGTTCCAGAAGCCACTTTTGATTGCGCGAGAAGGCCGCATAAGGAAACGCTGCACTTATAAAGATCACCTCCTTATAGTTATGCAAGTATATTTCGAAAATCCTCGTACTTACTGTGATTGGTTGGAAAGGACTTATTAACGATCCTGATATTGATGAAAGTTACCAAGTCAACAAGGGGCTAAGGCTAGCAAGAAAATTGCTACTGGACATTCTGGCACTTGGTCTGCTCTGCGCAACCGAGTTTCTGGGTACTACTTTCGGTCAGTATTATGCTGATCTAATTAGTTGGGGACAATTAGTGTGAAAACAGCCGAGAGTCAGGTACATCGCGAACTTGCCTCCGGTCTTTCGATGCCCGTTGGTATTAAGAATCGTACTGATGGCGATTTGCAGGTCGCTGATAATAGTATCAAAGCAGCGCAACATCACCACTTATTTCCATCCTTGACCGGGGAAGGTGTTCCGGCCATCTATGAAACCGGTGAAAATAAATACTGCCATTTGATATTACGAAGTGGCGACAAAACAGGACCTAATTATGATGCAAATGCCGTGTCTACAGCGCTGGAGTTATTAGGTCAATACAATCTATCTAAAAAAATATCATTGTGGATTGTAGTCACGATAACAGCCAGAAAGATCCGAATAATCAGAAACATGTAATTAAATCAATATGTGAACAACTTCAGCTAGGAAGTAGCGGTATAAGGGGGCAATGCTAGAGAGCCATTTAAAATCTGGTGGACAGGATTATGTTCCGAACGTTATCGAATATGGTCTGAGCATTACTGATGTATGCCTTTCATTGTTAGAAATCTTGTCATTGTTGGAGAAATTGGCATTGGTGGTTGATACGGAAAAAAACAAGAAGTTAGTGAGCCTATACTTTGCCATCACACGCTAGTTTTTCGCGGCTCAACATTGCCCCTCCATGATAACCTCATATATCAAGGCATTATCGTCCACCAATCATATCGCTTCGAGTTTTTTTATATCTGATCATTAGTTGATTTGACTTATAACAAGTATCGTGGATAATGTCCGGCTTCAGTAGGGAAAACACTATTTTCCTAAATAAAAATTAAATTTCAACTTTAAAAGAAACGACGACAATGATTACCAAAATATCATCTACCAAATTAAGCTTGGTTTGCTTAATTTTTACATTGACAGCATGCGACAGTTCCAAAGAGGAAGCAAATACATCCACTGAGCAGCAAGCAAATGCCCCTGCGCAACAGATTGCTGAAGTAACGCCTGAACCAGTAGTTGCACCGACGATTGAAACAGAGGAATAACGCATTGAGCGCGCTCTGGAAATTCATGAAAGAGTGATTGTCATCGACACACACAGCGGTTTCTCAACCAGTAATTTCACTGAAGAACTCAGCTATGCAATGGACACAAAATCACAGGTTAACTTTTCAAAAATGAAGGGAGGTTAGCCGGGTGTTTCATGACTAGTAGTTTTCACCGGATAGGGTGAATTAAACTAAGATGGATATGCAAAGGCTTATGATTCTGCCATGAAAAAGTTTGATGCTGGTCATTAGTTTAATAAGGAAAAAGTACCTGATCAAAATGGTCTTGCATTAACGTCAGATGATGTACGCCGTCTAATCGCTGGTGGAAAGAAAGTTGCCATGATTGCTGTTGAAAACGCTTATCCATTGAGAGCAGATCTTAACAATATCAAGAAATTTGCTGATCTTGGAGCTTGCTACATCTCTCTTGCTCACAATGACCATAGTCAGTTTGCTGGTTTCAATGCAGTAGAGCGCGCTGATCCGGAGACCGGTGAGTCAACGAAACCATAGCTCTACAATGGTTTAAGTGAACTTGGTAAAAGAACCATCACGTTTATTAAACAATATGGCATCATGCTCTGTCTTTCCCGCCCTTCCAAGCAGTCAAATCTTCAAACAATCACACTTTCAAAGGCACCAGTTATTGCTTCTAAACTCCGGTATTGTGGTTGACTCGTGATAGAAATGGCTGCTAACTCCCTGACACACCAGTGAGGGCGGACCGAATAAAGCAATGTACTTCAGAGTAGGTACTAAATCACTATTCATCAGTCTTTGATTTTATCCTCTTTGGCTTCTTCTTTTTCCTTGTTGTACCGTTTCATCGGGTTATCTTTTTGTTTCTTTTTGAATAGTTAAAAATGAAATTTGACCAATCTTGGAGGTCAAAAGTTATTTTCAATATCAATATCTGTCGATTCCAAATAGGGATCCAGATGAATGCTTTCCAACTCCTTTTTGTAACAAGAAGTTTACTGACTTCTTTGGCGTTCTTTCGCCATATCTCTGCTGGAATACGTAGAATTTCCTTACCACCGTTAGTGTACTTTATCTCCAAAACCAATGGTTTTACCAGACCACCAAGGTTCTCAAAATCGATGGCATAGATATTTCGCTTAACATCCAATAGGGATTTTTCATCATCCTCCAGCCCTTCGGGTAACTTCTTATAGTCTTTTAGATCCGTTGGCGACCACATATTCATCATAATCGTTATAGAAATCCTTAAGCTCAGGGTAACGATCAAGTCGCTTCTTTATTCCCTTATTGCGCTGCTGTGCTGAGTTAACATTTTCGGTCGCTCATCCTCATCGCGTTTACGAGCAGCCTTATCAACTTTTGGATCCCTGGTATCCATCCGCAAAAGACGGATGTCTTTAATGGCAACGTCAACATGATCGATTGTATAGAGCCAGCCACGCCAGAACCAATCAAGATCGGCTCCTGAAGCATCTTCTAAGGTACGAAACAAATCAGTAGGCAATGGGTTTTGTCACGCTTAGATTTCCAACGCTGGGCATATCGTCTAAAGACGAAATCAAATAACTCCCTGCCCAAAACTGATTCGTGTAATATATTCAAGGCTGTTGCCGGCTTTGCGTAGGCGTTATTTCCGAACTGTAAAAGTGATTCTGAATCGGCCATGATAGGAACCTGATTATCACTCTTCATAAACTCAACAATGTGTTGTGGTTCACCACGTCTGGCAGGGAAATCTTCTTCCCATTCCTGCTCCGCTATAAACTGAAGAAAAGTATTGAGTCCTTCATCCATCCATGTTCATTGACGCTCATTCTGGTTAACTATCACGGGGAAGTAATTGTGTCCTACCTCATGGACGATAACCCCTATCAAACCGTACTTGCTGTGTTTAAATGGTATGTCCTTACCTTTCTCCAGTAGTAGGTTTTGTCATCTTCCGGTCGTGATCCATTAAAGCAGATCATCGGGTATTCCATGCCATCCACTGGACCATTAATAGATTACGCGCCGAGTATGGATAGTCAAAAGTAAGGCGCGAGTAAACCTCCAGGGTATGAATTATGACATGGGTACTATATAGACCCCAAAGAGGTTCAGCTTCGTTAGGATAAAACGACATTGCCATAATGGTGCCATCACCTTGTTTGTGTCCCTGCGCATCTCAGATAAATTTTCTTGATGATGCAAAAGCAAAGTCACGAACATTATCGGCTTCGAATTTTCAGGTTTTATTCTTCCTGGATTTTTTAGACTGGTTTCCCATGGCTTCTTCTGGCGATACAATGAAGACTGGACTGTCAACGGTTTCTGCCTGCTTGAGACATCTACTTTGCTCTTCACTCAATACCTTGTCTGTATTTTCCAGAGCACCTGTTGCAGAGACGATGTGATCTTCCAGGACAGTTATACTTACCTCAAAGTTACCAAGCTCCAGAGTAAATTCACCGACGCCAAGAAAGGGTTTGTTCTGCCAACCGTTAGCATCAGTATATGCAACCATTCGAGGATACCAATGCAGCTATTTCGAAAATATGATTTTTATCCTCTTCAAAATATTCATAGCCTATTCTAGCACTGATGACATCAATATTATTAATGTTGTAATACCAATCTATTTGCATCTGGAAGATTTCACCCTGCTGCAAAGAATTAGCTAAGTCGACTCGCAGCATAGTCTTAACCGCCGTATATAGCAGATCATTACCACCAGCATCTACAACACGATCAATCTTTACACTACCATCAAACTTTTTGTATTTAATGATCTTGTCATACGCTCTATAAGCAAATTTTTTCGGGTCAGGTGTAGTTGAACTGAGGTTGCCTGAAGACTCAGCTATGTGATCATTGTTTTCTAGTTGCAACCACAGATAACTGAGTGAATCAGGTGAATGGTTTTCGTATGTGATAGTTTCTGTACCTTTAATGCTCTAGTTCTTTTTATTAAGTTCGACTTCAATAGAATAGTTGGCTCGCTGTTGCCAGTATTCATGTTCCGTGGCACCAGTACCGTTACGATAGACATTTGGTGTCGGCAATAACTCTTCCAACTATCTGAAAAGCTGATTGTATATGTCGTTTTTCGCTATGACAGTATTTGCAATAAACATCATTACCAAAACAAAGAATGAGATTCCATTTATTTTTTATTTACTCATTTTATTTAAAATCGAACCACTGATGACACAAAGAACACGGAGATTTAATTATGCGTACATCGTGCCCTCAGTGGTTCATAATCGAAAGCCGCGTACAGTGCTGCACTTAATTATTAATGCTTAGTTTCCTGTTTATAAATCTTGCTTATATGTCTTGCTTTCTTTCATCACAAATCTTACATTCTGCAACTCAGCTATACTCTCTAGTGGGCTGCCGTTAGTTGCAATCACATCAGCAATCTTACCGACTTCCAGTGTACCAAAATCAGACTCTTTACCAAGTAAAGCTGCCGCATTAACAGTCGCCGTTACTATTGCCTCCATTGGTGATAATCCTATTTCTACGTATTGAAGGAGTCCTCCTGCACTATCTCCATGGAGATAACTTCCTGAATCCGTCCCCAGGGCAATGATGTCTCCTTTTTTTATGTGCCGCCTGGTACATATTTGCCAGAATACACGGCCAATTTGTTCTTGACTTGTTCTTGGCGAATTCACTAGTAGGACTCTCTAAAAAGTAATCATAAAGGTAGGGCGTAGGTACCAGATACGTGTCTGTTTTACGAAACTGGTTAATGGTCTTTTCGTCGATCCAACTGGCATGTTCTACGGAATCGACCACAGTCCGAAATGCGGCCTGAATACCAGCTGTGCCATGGACATGAGCTGCTACTTTTAGATTCAGTCGGTGGGCTGTCTTCACAATAGCTGCGAGCTCATCATCAAACATCTCAGGTGCTGAGTCGACTTTACCATTTTGATCGCCTCCCCCGCCTGTTGCATAAACCTTGATAACACCAGCACCAACTTTATATTAATCGCGAACCACCTTGCGATAACTATCAATACCATCACAGACTCCGCTAGAGAGAATAAGCCCCACAATATCTTCACACAATCTGCGGGAATCGCCATGTCTGGCTGTTGCTGATATTGATCTTCCAGCGGCAAATATCCTTGGTCACGGTATAATTCCCTGCTTGATTGCATCGCGAACAGCCACGATAACTTGCGATGCATACTCTTCTCCCAAAAGATGAATAGAAACAAGGCCGCCACTGAATAAGGAAAGGTAAGGAAACTTCTTCTACCAGATAGCTGCTATTCGTCTGTGCAATAACATCATAAATAGCATCAACCATAGACCGCTAAAATACCTAATTCGTGAATTAACGAATGCATTCCTTCCCCCCTCCGCTAAAATAGATGATCGCCCGAGTGACAGCAATATAGACTAATGAAATTAATTCGACAAGCCTGTATAACATCTTGTCTGTTTCTGATTTCCCGGGACTACCGTTAGCAGGAAAAACACAGCTGTATTCTCCAAATTCATCCGTGTATCAGCTTGTTGAGTATCTTGGCTCAAAGCCAGATTCTGCTGTGTTAGCGGTTCAAATACTCACTAGTTCAAGGCCTGCTTCATGAACATACTAAATCCACTCAAATCAACTTTCACGCAATTTTGCCCTGATTCCTTTGCCTTATTAAAGAGCATTGTACACACGCTTAAATACATCACTGAATGTACAGTCGCCATCGAGAAGTTCACTGCATTCGACGCTTACCGTTACTTGTAAGTCTGGACATACTTTTCAAAACTAGCTTGCTCAATTATTTGTCTAAGCCTGTCAGCAATTTTATTTACCAAATCAAGGTTTGTACTCGGTAATATCGCAAGAAATTCTTCTCTGCCAATACGACCAAATACATCAGTCTCACTGAATTCTTTCTCACACAATTGAACTATCAGTTGAAGTGTCTTATCCCCGGCGTTGTGTCCATAAGTGTCATTGATACTTTTAAAATGGTCGACATCAACCATCATGACATTAAAAATTTGACGGTAACGTTTACAGCTCAGATACTCCTTGTTCCCCATCTCTATGACATATCTACGATTAGAAATATTAGTTAATTCATCCGTTATAGCTAACTCTCTATTAAGCTTACTGATCTGAAATTGACGAACCACACTATATAACAAGCCTAGTAGTATAATTCCCATTATGTGATCAGCATTATTGATTGTCTTTCATTGTGCTGCTCTTTCTCCTTCAACAGCAACTGATTCAATTCATTTCTCTGCAATAGAAACTTATTCTCTGTATTGGCAATCTCATATTGCATTGTTTCCCTTAAGTGTCTGACATCACGTTCATAGCGACGGCGAAAACTCTTCTCCATGAGTTCTGATAACTCGGTATATTTTTGATGGGCGCTTTTGTAGTCCTGTTTTGCAGCATACGCATCGGCCAACTCCTTCAGTGGCAAACGGAGAGAGAGGATTCAAATTTGGCATTTTCAAAAAAATATTTAGGCTTTCTGTTGCTCTTCGATAGCCTCATCAACCTTATCCATAGAAAGCAATATTCTGCCCTTAATCCAATAGGTTTCTTCCAGTCTTCTGGCAGCATTGAGTTCGGTTAAATAATTAATTGACTCATTGATGTAGTTGATAGTCTCATGATTATTCCCTATTTTAAATTTGATATAGGCTAATTGCGTCAGTTCTATGTCAATTGCATAGTTATCGGGAAACGCTTTACTAATCGAGAGCACTTTTAATGTATTGTCTCTGGCCTGAGCCAACATCTCCATGCTGATTTGAGCCATCGACATATTAAATAGACTTAACTACGGCTAAAAATCTGTATGACCATTGCTCAGCCAAGTCTAACGCTTTTTAAAAATAGGTAAGAGCTACATTCGGTTCTTCATATTGACGATGTACATTATCCAAAACGTTCAAGATATCAACAAAGTGTCTCGAACTGGAATATTCACCTTTGAGTAATTTGTGCGATTTATTTATATAAATAAATGTCTGATTCACATCGTTTGCTACCAATGTATTCTCGACAAGGCTTGCTAAAGCATTAGCTTGGCACAAATCATCCCCTGCGGCTTCACTAATATTTAGTGCTTTACGTAATAGTTTATTTGATCCTGCCAGATCCCCACTTTCGATTAGTAAATAAGCTTTCTCAGCAAGCAGGCTCACCTGATATTTTGTCGGAACTTCAGTGATGATTTACAGATCTTTATTTATAATTTCTTCTGCTTCTTCAAATTTTACCAGCGCAGATTTACCAGATACCAATATTGAATAGTACTAGAGTTTACCCTCAATCGTTTTGCTTTGCACAGTGTTGCTCCAGTACTGGATCAGCTCCTGTATTGCTGCGACAGCAGGGTCATCGGTCATTTTTTCATCGATAGCATCCAGCCCTTTGTTAATATCTGTAGGCTTATCATCAAATTGTGAATAAGAGGCAGAGACATGTAAGCTTGGAATAAGTAGAGCTAATAGCACTAGCCTAGGTATAGCATGGGAAAAACTGAGAACTTTCATTGTGTATGCAGATTATAAATGCTCGGGCAATTTATGAGTTGACTAGTTTGTTTCAATATTTGTTTACAATTCTGTATCTACTCCCCTTTTTTTTTGCTCAATAACAATACTTTATGGAATACACCTCCACTTAGTATCGACATTAGTCAGTTTTTATTAAATACAAGATGAATTGCTTCCTGAGCCTAAACCCAGTAACGGCAAAATATAGAGAATCATACTTTTATGAGTTAGAAACCCCACTACCTTGAATATCATAGCCAGGTCTGTGGCAATACTGGTAAATTAAAAATAGTTCATAGCGGTGCAGATATTCTGGAGCCGAACACCAGATGCAGATCCTCTAATATCCCGTATAAGGCAGGAATCATGAACAGCGTTATCACGGTGCCAAATAAAATACCAAAACCTAGTGATAGAGCCATGGGGACAACGATTTGAGCCTGAAGACTAGGCTCAAACATAATGGGTAACAAACCGAAGAAGGTAGTTGCTGTAGTGAGAAAAATTGCCCGAAACCGTTGCATACCAGCTTGAATTGTAGAGTTATGAACAGAGATACTCTGTTCCCTCATCTTATTGATAAAGTCCACCAAAATTAAACTATCGTTAACCACAACTCCTGCCAAAGCCACCAGGCCAAACAAAGAAAACATACTCATGTTATAGCCGAATAATATATGACCCGCAAGTGCGCCAATAAATCCAAATGGTATTACCAGCATAATGATAATCGGTTGTAGATAGGAGTGTAATGGAATGGCTAACAGCCCGTATATAAGGAAAAGACTAACAGCAAAAAACAATCCAACACGTTTTGTTAATCTACGCTCCTCCAAGTTAGCTCCTTCAAGTTCAAATCTAACACCCTGATATCTTGCTAGTAATTGTGGAATATACTCCGTTGTGATTTCTTTAATTACTTCTTTAGTAGCAACTTTCTCTGCATCAACATCAGCTATGATTGAGATGGCTCGTTTTCGCCCTACCCGCTTTATTACTCTGTAACTAGTTCCATTTTTTACTTCAGCCACCTCCGAAAATGGAACTTCATCTCCTTGCGGTGTACGGATGCGCATATTTTCCAGATCTGTAACTGAACGTCTTTCTTCTGCCGGGTACCGTACCATCACTTTTAATTCATCGCGACCGCGTTGAATACGTTGGGCCTCTTCGCCATAGAAAGCCTGTCTTACCTGACGTCCTAAATTCACCAGTGTCAGTCCCAGTACTTCGGCTTCAGGTTTTATTTTCAATTGAATTTCCTGACTACCCCGGCTGTAGGAATCGTAAATATCAAAAACTCCATCGTATTCAGATAGTTTTTGTTTTAACTCCTCTGTCGCCAGCTTCAGTTCTTCGAAATTTGTACCTGATAACTGTAAATTGATTTTGGCACCACCACCTAAATTGGTGCTAGCAAAGAAGCGTAGCTTTTTGACTCCTGCGATTTCACCAACTTCCTCACGCCAGCGTTTCTCGATTTCAAATGCATCAATCTCACGTTCTTCAGGTTTCGTTAACTCTAGTAAAATAATACCTCCTGCATTACTGGTTGTGAAAACTACTACCGCAGTAATTATACTATCACCCTGTGTCTCTCGCTGATAATCTTCATCTACAGATATAATGGCTTGTTCCAAAGTATCTAATACTTCATTCCTGGTAACGTCAGCTGTCCCCTCAGTCATGCTCAAATGGACCTGAATAAAATCATTAGGAACGTTTGGAAAGAATTCATATTTAAGCAAGCCGCCATAAACAATACCAATTGATATTATTAGCCCTCCAATGAACAAACTCACCGTGGTATATCGATTATAAATCGCCTTTTCTAAAAGTGGTTTATAGATATTAACAATAAAATTATCTAATCTATCGGTAGAAAAATGCTGAAATTTACATAATAGATTATGTGTTCTTTGATCATATGATTCGATTTTTGTGTGTACTAAATGCGCTGGCAAAATTAATTTTGATTCAATCAAAGAAAAACTAAGGCATAAGATTACGACCACGGCTATCGCTTCAAAAAACGGCGCTGCTTGCCCACCTACCATGACCATTGGAGCAAAAGCTGCAATGGTAGTTAAGACACCGAAGGTTGCAGGTATAGCTACTCTCTTTGTACCAGCAATAACATTATCCAATGTATGTCCTTTGATCATTACCTCTGAATAAATACTCTCACCGATAATAATTGCATCATCAACAACAATGCCCAACACCAGGATAAAACCAAACAAACTTAGAATATTGATATCCTGCGGGAAGGGCCATGTTGGCATTAGCCAAAGAGCCCCAAGAAAGCCGATGGGGATTCCAACAATGACCCATAGTGCCACTCCCATACGCAAAAACAATGCTAACAGCAGAAATACCAGCACGGCCCCGGCCATCATATTGTTGTACATCATATTTAGCCGTTCATTAAGGTAAAATACACTGTTTCCCCATTGATCCAGTTGCACTCCTTCAGGCAAGCGCTTTTTCTTTTCACTTATATATCTCTGAACAGCGGCATCAATATCCAACACATCTTGTTCACTTGTATATTGAACGCGAAGGGGTAACGCTCGTTTGCCATTAAAGCGAGAGAAATTCTCTCTTTCTATAAAGCCATCCTTGATTGATGCAATATCACCCAGCAATAAGCGTGTTCCGTCAAGATTAGTTCGAAGTACAAGCTTGGCATACTCTAATCCTGTGTATGCCTGGCCTTTGGTTTTCAATAAGATATCACCCTTAGCTGTTTTGATTGTACCACCAGGCATATCTATTGAAGACCGCCGAATTGCTGCGGCTACTTCATTCAAGGTTAAGCCGTATTTCCTTAATGTGTTTTCAGAAACCTCTATTGCTATCTCATAATCCCTGTCACCTAATACTTTGACAACACTGACTTCAGGTAAGGCAATGAGTTCATCCCTTACTTCATGGCTTAATGATTTGAGAGCCTTGCCATTCATGTCACCATAAATAGATATCCACAATACGTCCTTTGGAAATTTAACTTCTTCTACAATCGGCTTTTCTGTTTCCTCTGGAAAAGTCGAGATAGCATCTACCCTTATTTTCACTTGATCTAGTAGTTCGTTAAGATCAAAATTATTTTCCACTTCCAGTTGTACTTGTGCAAATCCTTCCCGTGCAGTAGAAGTTATTTTCTTGATGCCATTTATGTTCTGCAAAGCTTCTTCAATCCTTAATACCACTGCCTGCTCAATTTCCGCTGGTGCAGCACCTAAGTAAGCAACTGACACCTGCACTATATTTGTTTCAAAATCTGGGTGAATAGCTTTGTCAATAGTAAAGGAAGATGTGCAACCACCAACTACAATGGATATCATTAGCAGATTTGCCGCAACACTATTGCTTGCAAACCAGGCAATTATGCCTTTGTACTTCGTATGTAATTTGGTTGGCATTAGTGACTCACATTGCTGCTTTTCTACGTAATCTCATGCCTTCTACCGGCGCCTCAATGGCGCTGGTAATTAAGTATTCGTTATTATTAAGTCCTTTTGTGATATAAACAAAATCAGCAGCACGAACTATTGTAACCTTGCGTATACGTAAACGGTTCTCCTGATCCATGACGTTAAGCGTATTGCTATCACGCACAAACTCACGAGGTACGGTAAACACATTGTTCACCGTATTGCCATGAATTTTTGCAGTGACAAAACTGCCAATTGATAACGGGGGCCGAGTACTATCATTGTCCAGACCATAGGGATCAGTGATCCTGACCACAGCATAGCGAACGCGACTTCGTTTATCGATGACTCCCTCGGTTCGTACAATATAAGCGTACCAGTGATAGGGTAAGCCGCCTATAATACTTGTTAATTCAACTTTAGGTCCCCTGGGCATATCCGTTTGAACTGCGTCTCTAGGCGTTGGCAGATCTAGAAAAGCTATGTCCTGATCAGTAAGCGGCAAACGTACCTCCGCAAAATCCACCGCAAAGGTTTGGCCCAACTGACTACCAACTCTCACATATTGACCAATATCGACTAATTTCTTTTTTACCAGGCCATCATAGGGCGCACGAATTTTTGTACGTTCAAGTTTGCGTTTAGCCTTTTTCAAATCAGCTTCTGCAAAAAGTATATTTGCTTCAGCTTCTTCTAAATAAGGTGTGCGCAATGCTATTGAAGGTGCTTTTTCACGACTTAGCCCGGACATATCCCATTCTTTTTTTGCTTGTTCAGAACGTGCTTGTTCCTGGACTAGTTTTACTTTCATACTTATCAATTTTGCCCGTGCTTGTTCCACTGTTGCTTCATAATCACTTGGATCTAGTGTAAGTAACACTTCACTCTTTTGAAAAAAACCGCCAGCAATAAAATTGGGAGAGACTTCCAATACAGGTGCTGAGATCTCTGAAATCAATATGGTCTCTGTACGAGGACTAATATTTCCTTGTGAGGAGATCATGAATTGAACATCGTGGCTTTCCAGTTTCAGCGTGTCCACCAGTAAAGTAGTTTCTGGTATTTTTTTCTTCGCTGGCTGCCGCTTTTGCCAAGTTATCATTCCAGTTAGAGTCAGTGCCACTGTGATGATAACAATGGGAAGAATAACTTTTTTCACTATGGTAACTTCCTTAGTTCTGGATATTCTCTATTGATTGTCTCAGAATGAATGATCTTCTAATACGGCTACAGCATTTAATATTAATTCCATTGACTATCATCAATTTTTATTATATCGGTTCATTTATCAAGCGCTTTTAAAATTGTGCTACGTTAAAGGAAAATTAGACTTAAACTAATTAACGATATAATCTCCATCGCAATATTATCGGGTCTAATTATAGTCTAACGATTATTTTATATTTTCAACTAAACAAAATATTAAGGCTCAATAAGGTCTGGCGCGACCTAACTTTTCAAGACTGGTCCTACCGTCACTGTATCTGTTGGTATACAGGTTCTTACCGTCTTTGAGGATACAATACACTCTAATCTCAAAGCAATTTGGGCGTCCCTCTCTTAACAGCTCTACTACATCACCAATCTTCAAGCTATTTTCATTAAAACCATATCTTCTGTTGCGAACAGGCGGGGCAAGTAACATATTTCATTTCTGACCTTTTACGTCAACAACTTTCAAACGATCATGAGGATTACCAAGGTCTATTTCATCAACCCTTACTGACATTTGCACGGACCTGGTATGGTCATTTCAACCATGGTGGGCCTCAACCTAGTTAATCCATACACTCTTAATAAAAAGTACAGCTACGATCTGCTGAATCAATAAAAATTTGTTACAACGATACATCAAGAATACTAGTTAACCGTACAACTTTTTATAAACCTGTATAAAATAACGCATCTCCCTCTGGTTTCGCCATGCTAACCAGCAATCATTTTGTCATTGGCGGAAAAGGGCGCCCGACATTCACACCATGCTCTCGTGTGCGTGCTTCAACTTCACTTGCTTCGTGACCGGTTTCAAAAAAAGTAAAATTTGCGTTTGACTTAACATAGCGGGCACCCAGTTCATCCAGCATACCTTCAACAATCACCAAAGACTCCTTTGTTTTTCCTCAGGGTAAACTTTTGATATTCAGTATCCTGATAACTGGTGCATGCCGCTTCTGTCGCGATAATATTAACAATCCCGGTTTTGACCGTCTTTATTTTGGTAATCATGTTTGGGTTGGCAAATACAAACCCAATCGGTCATAGTATGGATTTTGGAAGCTGTTATAGCAATTATAATATTTTTATTTCTGTTACAAACAAGTTCCATCATGGAAGCATAAGTAGGATTGTCGACATATTCAAAATACGTCTCATCGACAAATACCATTCTTTTTTTTCGATACTTCCAGGACAAATTCACACAAGGTATTTTTTTCAATGATGCTAAGAATCGGGTTATTTGGATTAACAAGGCAGACAAGTTTCGTATCCTTTCTTATGGCACTCATCATTGCGTCAAGATCTATATGATATTCCTCATTAACCGATACCCGTATAATCTTAGAACCTCTCCGTTCGGCGTGTCTTACCAAATCCTGATAAGTTGGATCTGCACAAACCACCGAATCCCTGTCCATGCTGGCAAGCATACCAGTAACCTTGAGGATCTCAGTTTAACCTGTACTCATTGTAACGTGATCTCCAGGTATTTCCTGTTGTTCCTCCAGTAGATCTGTGAGCTCAGTTGATCCAAATCTATAGTGGCTGGAAAACTTTATAGAATCAATAATTGTCCGCAAAGCAATTCGAGAAGGGCCTCATGGATTTTCATTAGTGTCAGTACAAATTTCATAGGAAGGTTTTTGGATCAGGTCGGCTCCCATTGCCCGTCCCACCGGGTTGAATGTTGGTAAGAATGGAGTGGCTGCTATCCCTGGAATAAAATTGGTTCCTATGAAGTTGCTGCCGTCAACTAACAATTGTCTTCTGGTGATATTTGCCATCTTCATCTTCTCCTCTGATTGACTGACGGAAACAGCTCTACCCAGAGCATTAAAGATATTAGGCGCTCATATACTGACTCATTATAAAGCCGAACCAAAGTCTATTTCAGTTCACCAAACCTATTGGTAAAACTTCTTTTTAATCGAGGTTTTAATTCATCATCGCTACAAATCTTCAAATAATAGCTATTAGCCTTTTTATAGCTTTGTTTATATATTTCCTTAACTAATTCTCTGGCTGCCGTACCGCTCCAGTGTGATGGTAATAATTCTACAGGTAATTGTGGATCTTTAAACAACAGACGCCGATAGTCATGCAACAATAATATTCTGATCATGAAGTATGCATCTTCTTCAATCATTTGATTTTTTTTTTAGCTTTTTGAAGATAGGCGTATAACACTGTAAAAAACAACGATACATGAGATCCATATCCTCAAAGGAACAACATTGTTTTACTATTTCTTTATTGTTTGACTCTTTATCTGTACCGACATGCTGTGATTGCATAATTAATACTTGTCCATGCAATCCAAGCTTATTGATTATATTTTTGACAAGCAGGTTATCCATGTCGGGATGAACATAAATATTTTTCGATAGTGCTCCGAAACCCATCAAAGATAAGTGATGACGTAGTTGTATATTCTTATCTTTGTGGCTCTCTTTTGCTGTGTAAATGACAAAACCCCAGATACCATTCCAACTCTTTTGTTTAAAGGAGTAGATCAATTTGGTCGCAAGTTCAGTTTGCTCTTTTCCCTCGGTAGTCATCTCATAAAAGCTACGCCGCCCTCGCCTGGTTTTCTTTAGCCAGCCTTCATTTGCCAGCCGAAACACCGAAGTCCGCAACAAGCGTTCACTAATTCCAAACAAATTAACCAAGGAAATAAGATTGCCTAACCAGATCTTGCCTCCGTAGGACTCGATAATGTCACCAAAGATAGTGACAACCATTGATTTTGCTCGAATAGGTCTGTCCAGACCTGAGTTTTTAATGATTTCTCCGGTAACCTCTGTTTTTCCAAAAGTCATTTCATTTGTCATGTTATTGTTTTAATTAACATTACTTACTAAGCACGGGCCGCATCTTAATATGATACATATTTTTTGATTAATTAGTATATAATGTATCATGTTTTCCACTATAATTGTTGACCGACTACTCTTGTAACTCAATTTATGAAAGAAATGCTGGTCATAGCTGGGGGGATTTTTAATATTGGATTTGCCATATTCCATATCTTTTTCTGGCGTTTGTTTGGCTGGAAAAAAGATCTTTCAACTTTGAACTATGTTAACCGGAATATTATGCAAGTTTTGAATTATGCCTAACCTTTGCTTTTTTAATTTTTGCTTACCTTTCCTTATTTCATGCTGATGAGTTACCCACTACAAATATGGGTCATAACATTCTGCTAATGGTGAGCATATTCTGGTTTTTACGTGCTATTGAACAAGCTGTTTTTTTTCAGATTGAGAAATGCACCTTCCTTGATGTTTTTTGCAATCTTTCTAATTGGTGCATCGTTATATAGTGTTCCGCTAATCATTATTTCTTAATAAAGATCCATGAACTCTTTTAATTACTGCAATAGGGGTGTGAATTAAAATTGAAAAGGTCACTAACAACAGAGTTGTCTAAAACAGTGCGCTTTGATATTGATGAAGCGCGAACGATTAGTTTTTTTTTGGCGAGGATGCTCAAGTCTATGCCACTCCCTTTCTACTTTATGATATGGAAGTAGTATGTCGCGATCTAATCAATGAGCATCTTGACGATAATGAGGATACTGTGGGTACTCACATCAATATTGCACATATGGCCCCCACACCTCTTGATATGTGGGCCGACATAACAGTTACTATTACAAAGATAGAGGGACGAAAAGTTGAACTGGAATTTAAATGCAGGGATGGACAAGACAAAATAGCTAAAGGTAGCCACAGTCGTTTCGTTGTCGATAAGCTTAAAACAGCAGAGCACATTAAATCTAAGATGAAAAAAGCCACGGGATATATCTATGAAAAATAATGCTGAGAAAAAGGTAGATTATATTTCAAGCTATTGTTATCAATGTGTAGCTGGCCCGGATTTGTTGCGTGTCAAAGTAGAAGATGGTGTTGCCACAGAAGTACAGCCTAACCTTGGTGCTAGAGAAGAAACTCCGTCAGGGGGCAAAGTCTGCGTAAAGGCCTTTGGTCTGGTACAAAAAGCCTACAATCCCAATCGAGTGCTAACACCAATGAAGCGCACAAATCCAAAAAAAGGACGTGATGAAGATCCGAGATTTGTTCCTATTAGTTGGGATGAGGCCCTGGATACCATCGCTGATAAGATCAAGGAAATTGATGCCAAGGGCCGTAAAGATGAATCCGGTTTCCCGAGGATAGCGGTCAGTTTCGGTGGTGGTGGTACGCCAACCTATTACATGGGAACATTTCCTGCTCTACTCGGTGTAATTGGCCCCATTGATTTCAGTTTTGGTAGTGGTCAGGGCGTAAAGTGTTATCACTCGGAACATTTTTATGGTGAGTTCTGGCATCGCACCTTTTTAGTCGCCTCAGACACGCCAAGTTGTGACTACATCCTGTCTTTCGGATTCAATGTTGAAGCCGCTGGGGGTGTATGCGGTGTAAAGCGCCATGCAGATGCACGCGACCGTGGTATTAAGCGTGTACAAATCGAACCTCACTTATCCACTACCGGGGCATGTTCCGCAGAATGGGTGCCGATCAGACCAAAGACAGATTCGTCATTTATGTTTAGCTTGATCCATGAATTGGTACATCAACATAGAGATAAGCTGGATATCCCTTTTCTGAAGAGACTATCTAACTCACCCTACTTGGTTGCACCTAACGGATACTTTTTACGCGATCCGAAAACTAAGAAACCACTGGTTTATGATCTTAAAACTAAACAAGCCGTTATCTTTGATACAAAGGACTGCGATCCAGCCCTGGAGGGTAATTTTACTTTAAGCGGCCTGGAACTTGGCCCTGACGAAGATGAATGGCAACATAAAAATGTTGAAGTTTCGCCGTCTTTCCAACACTTGCTTGATCAAATGGCCCCACACATACCGGAATGGGCGGCCGAAGTTTGCGGTGTCGACGCCGAGCTAATTAGGCGCATCGCTAAAGAATATCTGGATCATGCTAAGGTTGGTGAAACTATAGAAATTGAAGGTCGTACCTTACCTTACCGCCCGGTCGCAGTGGTATTGGGTAAAACTGTTAATAATGGTTGGGGTGGATACGATTGTTGTTGGGGTAGGACCATGTTGGCTGTACTCGTTGGTGCTCTCGAAGTTCCCGGCGGCACTATCGGTACAACGGTGCGACTAAACCGGCCCGCAAGTGATAGACATTTGAGTATAACATCTTCACGAGATGGCTTTATGGATTACCCCATGAATCCAACCGGCAAAGAAGAGTGGATCAAAGAACCAAACGTACGGCATGCCAATCGAACCCTGGTCCCGATGTCTGCCAATTCACCCTGGAGTCAGGCCCTTGGTCCAACTCATCTTGCCTGGATGATGCAGGAAAAAAACCTGGAAAATATGCCCGAGCCGACACCGCCTGATATATGGTTTGTCTATCGTACTAATCCTTCCATCTCATTTTGGGATACCGATAGTGTTATCAAATCCATTGCCAAATTTCCCATGACAATTGGATTCGCTTACACATTGGATGAAACAAATTACATGGCAGACATTCTGCTTCCGGACAAAACTGATCTGGAAGGTCTTCAGTTAATAAGAGTCGGTGGAGCAAAGTACGTGGAACAGTTCTGGGACACCCAGGGATTTGCACTACGGCAGCCAGCAGTCGAGCAACAAGGCGAAGCCAGAGATATGACCTGGATTTCAACTGAACTCGCTAAGCGCATAGGGCCAAAGTGTCTGGAAAAATACAATAACAATATCAACAGGGGTGCTGCGGGCAATTCATTAAAAGGAGAGAACTATGATTTCACTTTGGATGAATCAGTAGCTCATGATGTAGAGGAGATTTGGGAAGCTGCTTGCCGGGCTGCCAGTGCTGAAATGACCAATGGTAAAGAGACGCAAGGACTCGATTATTATCGGAAAAATGGTTATCGATTAAAACCATTCTCGAGATTGAAGTGGTATCTGACACCATCCATTGAAGAGCAAGGACTACGTTATGAACTACCCTACCAGGAACGTTTGACACGAATTGGTAGAGAATTGGGACGGCGCTTACATGAAAGTGGCATTAACTGGTGGGACACCCAACTGGAAGAATATGAACCACTGCCCGCATGGAAGGACTTTCCAAAAATATGGGAAGATGCCTTAGAGAAAAACTTTCAAGTCAACATCAATGATTATCCCTTCTGGGTAGTCACTACTCGCGCCATGCCCTTGTTGTGGGGAGGTAACGCGGGCCTTCAACTTATTCGTGAAGTAAGGAAAAATATCAAGACTTATGGTGGTATTGTAATGAATGCGGGACGCGCATACGAAATGGGACTTAAAGATGGTGATTTCGTTGAGATCAGCTCTCCATTGAATTCTACCAAGGGCGTGATTGTCACGCGACAAGGTATTCGACCGGATACGGTGTTAATGATGGGGCAGTTCGGCCATTGGGCTACTCCTATGGCCAAAGATACCGGAACCCCTAGTATGAATAAGCTGGTACCAATGTTAATGGATCTTACCGACGCTACCGGTTCCGGTTCAGATTTAACCAGGGTAAATATTAAAAAATCGAGGTCATGATATGACTAAGTATGCAATGGTAGTCGATGTGGACCGCTGTGTCGGTTGTCAAACCTGTATTGCTGCCTGTAGGCACACCAATGCCACTGCACCCGGTGTGCAGTGGCGCACTGTTTTGGATATCGAAGCCGGTGAATACCCCAATGTAAGACGAACCTTTTTACCTGTTGGCTGTATGCACTGCACAGAACCTCCCTGTATGAAGGTTTGTCCCACAACTGCGACCTATAAACGTGATGATGGTCTTGTTGGGATTGATTACGAAAAGTGCATTGGCTGCACCTACTGCATTATGGCCTGTCCCTATAATGCGCGTGACATGTTAAAAGATGAACTGCATGCCTACATGGGAAGTAAGGCAATGCCAAATGAAATTGAACGTGCACAGCCTGAACGAAGTGGTGTGGCGCAAAAATGTACTTTCTGTGCGGATCGAATTGATTATGGTAAAGAAAATAACTTAATACCCGGAATAGACCAAGATGCAACACCTGGTTGTGTCAATGCTTGTATCGCTAACGCCCTAATCTTTGGTGACAAAGATGATCCGGAAAGCAATGTTTCAAAGCTGCTGGAAGAGAGGGAATATTTTCAAATGCATGAAGAACTCGAATGTGATCCAAACATGTATTATTTATGGAATCATAAAAAATGAATACTTCGTTCTCTATTTATGGTCGAGCCTTCAACAATAGGCTTGCTGCACAGACATTTAAAATACAATTTTTAGAGGTCTAAAAATGAGTTTAGGATCACCAAGATTACAAATATATTGGGATTGGCGTGCCGCTAACAACTGGGTTGGTGGGGGCAGCGGCAGCGGCATTATGGTAGCCGCAGCCGTATTCACGCTAGTTGGGATAGACAGTTATAACTTTTCCATACTTTCACTGGTTTTTGTCAGTGCGGGTTTATTCTCTGTATTAATGAAAATCGGCCACCCTTTACGAGTGCTGAATGTATACCGCAATCCCTTCACTTCGTGGATGTCCCGGGAAGCCTGGGTAGCCTTTCTGGTCTTTCCATTTGGCGCAGCTGCATGTTGGTTCAAATCAGAAGTTCTTTTACTACTTGCTGCAGCTTCCGCCGCAGCCTATATGTATTGCCAGGCTATGATAATGAAAGCATCACGCGCCATCCCTGCCTGGCGAGTAGCTCAGATTGTACCCTTCATTATGGTATCCGGTCTAATTGAAGGTGTCGCATTAGTTTTAATCGCTGGACTGCCTTTTGCCTCAATGTATGAACAGGAGGCTTTATCAGGCGTATTACTAATGGTTATTTTTCTGCTGATTTTTCGCCTGCTTAGCTGGCGTAAATATTACAGTGTGCTGGAGAACAATGCGCCCGAAGGAACAGTAGAGGTACTGGAGAAATCCAATTTACCTTTTCTTGTATTTGGAGACCTGCTGCCCGCAGTTTTTATCCTGCTTGCCATCTTATTAGATAAATATGTTGCCTTCCTTATGGTTCTTGCTAGTTTGTTAATGCTCGCAGCAGGCTGGGCAATAAAATATGTAATCGTTACCAAGGCAGCATATTACCAAGGATATGCCGTGCCGCACTCACCGGCGAGGGGTGCAGGTGAACCGAGTATAGGAATAAAGCCTGGCTGGGTCCAGAAAAAATAAATACAATATGGACTGTGGTACATTTCGATTGTATTTGAGAAAAAAATACTTAAGAAGCTACGGGTAACAAATAGGGAAGAACTGATCTATTAGCTTTCAAGCATACTGGTAAATACCAGAATAACGACTCAAAGTATTTAATCACTCAATCGGAATATCCTTAGATTGTATGGGTTTATTTCTTAATGTTTTCATTTACTGTTTGGGAAAGTCCTGATTTTGCCAGAATTTCCCTTGAATTAATTTTATCCGAAAAAAGAAAATATCAAAAATAAAATTAGATTGCGGAGAAATTAACAAGCTTTTTGAGAAAGCAGAATCAGAAGGCCGTGATGGGATAAGTGAAGAAGAAGTTAATCAGCTATTGTCGATAGCAGCTGCAGACGGATCATTCACTATTACTTTACAAACTGAAGAAGGAGAATTATTTGAACCTGCTGGTTTAGGCAGCGCCTTACTAATAAGGATAAGCAACACGTACGATTTTGGTATAGTCATTAGTGCTAGTCTGGGTGGAGAAAACGCTGATTTGTATGTAGATAGTTTTAAAAAGGGGTCCGCCTATGCTTCCGCATCTACTGAGCTAAATGATGAACAAGTATTTCTTAAACTATTTAAATCTACACTCTCATATAAAAATTTTACTGCAGATGGTAATTTAATTTCTGACGATAATTTAATGACATGCTTTGCGTCGTTTATCGAACTGGTAAACTCCTATTCTTCCGCTAATTCTAATGCACCCTTTGTTATAGAAGAACTGGTGGTTAATCCATTAGTAATTAAAAACGGTAACATAGTTGCTGTTAGCGGTTTTTGCCGTTTTAGCAAACATGGACAGATCCCTGCTCCCAGACCCATTGAAAAAATTGGCAAGATGTTGCACCCATCCAGCATCGGTATCATTGGGGTATCTGGCAAGAAAATGAATTTTGGTCGAATTATCCTGAAAAACATCATTGTCAGTGGCTACGACACTAGCAAAATGACTGCTATCAAACCAGGTGATAACGAGGAAATTGATGGAGTAAAGGTTGTAACAGATTTGAAATCACTAACTCACAAACTAGACCTTTTTGTTGTAGCGGTTGGAGCCGATGTTGTATTTGATCTGATAGATGAAATTATCGATACCAATGCGGCAGAGTCGGTTTTGTTAGCACCGGGTGGTCTTGGTGAAACCGAAGCTAGCAGGGAACCAACTAGAAAAATGCGTGCAAAGATCAATGATGAGCACAAGCAAGGAGATGGTGGGCCTGTTTTCCTTGGTGGTAATTGTCTGGGGATTATCTCACATCCTGGCAACTACGATACCTGGTTTATACACAAAGAAAAATTGCCTGCCCTGCGGAAAAATTCAAAACGTAATACTACCATGGTCAGTCAGAGCGGTGCTTTTATGATAACGCGACTCAACAAAAACAACTGGCTTGATGCTGCATACTTGATAGCAATTGGTAATCAGAACGATATTACCCATAGTGATATGGTTAATTATCTGGCAGATAGAGAAAACTTAGACGTAATCGGAGTTTACGTGAAAGGCTTCAGTGAGCCGGATGGCCTGGTCTTTGCCAAAGCAGTCAAAAAAGCCATTCTCAATAATAAACTGGTAATTGTTTACAAGGCCGGACAAACAGCTGCGGGACAAGGTGCTACCATGGGGCACACTGCGTCAATCGCCGGTGACTACGCTAATTGCGAATCCATGCTGAGCCAGGCAGGAGCCAGGCAGGAGCCATAGTCACCAGGGAATTCAGTGATATTTTCTATATGACTGACTCACTGCACAACAAAGATATTAGTGGCATGCAAATAGCTGGTATCAGTGGTGCTGAATTTGAGACGGTGGGTATCGCGGACAGCCTGGAAACCGAAACTGCTTCATTAAGTTTAACTACCTTTAATGCGGCAACCGTAGAACGGTTTTCAGAAATCCTGAAAGCAAAGAGATTGGATACCTTAATGGAGATCAGAAATACCTTTGATATTAATCCAGGGGCGGATGACGAAACACATTTACAATGTGTAGAGACAGCGGCCGCTGATCCGGAAATGGATGCTGTTGTAATAGGAATGGATCCATGCTCACCAGTAGTAAGATCTCTTGAAAAAAGCGCGCGTGAGGGTTTTAACCTCCGCAGTGATGAAAGTTCTGCCTCAACGCTTCCAGCTTTTGTAAATAAACTGACGAAACCAGTGATTGCAGTTGTTGAGGGAGGCACGATGTACGATGCCTTTTCCGAAAAACTTATGGAACAGGGGGTATGTGTTTTTCGTGCAACAGAACGTGCGGTAAAGACCTTAGCCAAATACTCTGATGCACGAATCAATGCAGATCATATTAGAAGTCAATCATAACCAGGATCTTAAGCAACTATTTGAGCGCTTCTCCTTTATTTTGATGATAAACAACGGAGAACACGAACGCCTCCAGAGATGGAGGTGGTAGAGCGAAGCGCGACTAAAGGGATTCAGGAGGTAGAGTAACGCCGGGAGCAGTTACCGATGAAGCCCGAGCCGATGGCACAAAGGAGCTCAATTTTAATTACAAAATCTTCGTGTTCCCAGTGCCCTTCGTGGTTAATCGTTTATTTATGTGCTTTTTGATTATTTGTTTGTTGGTTCCCACAACTCAACTTTGTTACCGTCCGGATCAGTAAACCAACCAAATTTGCCATAATCGTAGGTCTCAATATCACCAACTTTTGTCGCGCCACATTCAATAACCTGCTGTAAAGTAACTTCAACATCATCAACAACAAAGTTGATCATAAATTCCCTATTGCTCGGTAAAAAATAGTCCGAGTCTGATTTAAATATACTACACACAATGTAATCATTAGATTTTTGACCTTAAATGAAACACCTGAACCATCGTTATTACTGATCCCTAGATATCGTTCATACCAGGCATAAAGCTTATCCGGATCATGAGATTTGAAAAATACACCACCTATGCCGAGGATTTTCGTCATTAGTTACTTCTTTGGATCTGACTTATTTCACTTATTAGAACAGCTTACAGCCAACGTCTTACCTTGCTTTTGTATACCGTATATTCTTCACCAAATTTTTTTTCCAGGTAAGCTTCTTCTTCCTCAATAGCAAGATAATAGATCAACACCGCTGAAAAGACAAAACTGATCATTAGCCAAAGGCTGTTTAAAAACATTCCTAAACCTATTGGTACACAACAAAAGCCTACATAAACAGGATTGCGTGAGTAGGCAAACATTCCGGTACAAATAATCTTGGTAGTAGGTTTCCATGGTTCAATATTGGTACCGGCCTGTTTAAAAGATCGATTCACTTGTAAGACAATCCCTAGCCCAAAAACAATTACTAACGCGCCGACATACTTAAACCAAAAAAAACCTCCAATACCAACGGGCCATAAATAATGTAATACAAAGGCTGCTAGCATCATAATTATAAAAACTAATGAAGGTGGAAACTTTACCGCTGTCACACTTTTATCATCATCGCTACTCATATCAATAATTAAAATCGAAAAACTTAAATACATTTAGTTCAACTATACCAATACTTATCGTCAGCTCCAGAGGTAATCGAATAAAGCTAAGAGATTAATGCTGGCTGATAAATAATTATTTACATTTTACTTGCTCTTAGCCGATTGCAGAAATGTAGGCGTCTCACCACGCCTTCGAATACGATTGTCAACTATATAGTACAATAACTCAATCAGAGCCTTCACTTGGGCCTCTTTTTTGCGTGTATCTCTAGATTACTGTTTCTTTTGTAAACGTGAGGATGCATAATTCGAGACGTTTCAGCTTAAATATGTGAGTAATTGCTCGGCTGGAATAGATTCTATAATTGGCAAATAGCGCCCGTTTTTTTCTAAAAACGTATCTGATATTTGCATAACATAAGGAGAAAAATGACTTTAACTAACGACACCAGAACTATTTTTCTTTCTTCGGAATTGCTGCCATGTCTCAAGTCTAACTTCTTCCTGACTAGCTTAGCATTAGTGCCGGCATTGCCAAGTTAACTTCCTTGAACTACTAAAACCTGCTTGATATCAACCTAGGTCATTGCTGCATTTTCCTAACAAGCAAAGGAACGCATTCTTAGAAATTGATAGGTCTCAGCACGCACCAGATGACGATCCAGACTGAACCGACAAGAATCGCTGTGCCTGTTTCACTGACTTAAACCCTCGCATCCCCAGCTCCATCACCCTAGTCGGCTGATGAGATAGCTCAACTTATCTGTGATAATTTTGCGCAGTTCACCTATGTGTTTCTTCACCAATCTTTATAAAGAATCACTTTGCGGCGTTAGCACTACGTCGCTTTTGCATATACACCTCATCGATGAAAAATGTATCCCCCGTATCCCTGATGCTTTCGAT
>Ga0056106_100011_pt1 | contig 34007 bp, 65 predicted proteins | sample WorMetcrassitun1_FD_77012 | JGI IMG/M metagenome (GOLD analysis project Ga0056106, IMG submission 77012) | Marine gutless worms symbiont microbial communities from Max Planck institute for Marine Microbiology, Germany - Olavius crassitunicatus.1 ... | reverse complement strand
CCTCTCTGACTTCGTCTGATGCGCGTATCTCGGCAATACGTTCGCTGCATATCTGAATCAGGCCTTCGGCGATTGCCTTTCCTTCGATATCAAAGATAAATTGCTTGGCGACACGGATGGCTTTAGGGCTATTTTGAAGGATCGTATCGACAAGTTCATCTATTCTATTATCAAGTTATTCTTCTTCAAGCACTTCAGCAACCATGCCCATTCTAAAGGCTTGAATTCTCTGCTGTAAGAAAGTATCGTCGTGCAGCATGACTGCCAATAGCCGCAAGTACATAGGTAGCTATGGTGGAGAGAATAATGCCAAGTTTAACTTCGCTAAAAGAAAATTTTGCATGCTTTGCTACAATGGCTATATCACAGCAACATACGGGTCCTACGCCGCCCCCAGAGCTGCACCTTGAACGCGGACAATTGTAGGCACTGGCATTGTATTAAGCTTGTGTAACATATTTGCCAGGCGCCTGGCATCATCGAGATTTTCTTCATAGTCGAATGATGCCTTTGTTTCGTCCATTTCAAATCAGCCCAAGCAGAGAAGTTAGGGCCATTGGCTCGCAAGATCATAAGGCGTACATCTTCGTTGGCTTTGATTTGATCAGATGCGGAGCTAATTCAGCAATGATTTACTCATTGAAGACATTGTGCTTTTCAGCTCGGTTAATGGTAATGTTGGTGACACCATGGTTATCAATATCAAGAATTACAAATTCATTATTCATTGCGGAATTTCACTGGTTTAGCAGGCATTAATATGTAATAAAAGTGATCCACCGACATCCTTGAAGGTACTGAAGCGTACTTCTTCAATCGGTGCATTTGCTGAGGCGAACAGTGCTACACCCAGTATGTCTCTTGTATAGGCCGGATCAATAATACCATCGCCTCATAATCGTGCGCTGGCATAATAAGGGTGCCTCTGTGTTTCATGCTGTTCCCGAATAGAATTCTTAAATTCATTTTCTTCATCTTCCGACCAGTCCCCACTGTCGGCTTCAATATTAACCCTTCTTACCCTTGCCAATACACTTGCTGCTTGTTCTTCACCCATAACTGAGACACGGGCATTGGGTGGGCCACGCCCATAAAAACCGTGAGCTATAAAGCACGGCCGCACATACTGTAATTGTCAGCATCAAAACTGCCATCAATTATAACTGTGAATTTTGGTACTTGTGACGTTGCTACAGCCATGATCATTTTTGCACCGTCTTTGACAATACCCCCGGATTCATATTTTTTCTCCTACCATGAAACCGGTAATATTTTGTAGGAACAATAGTGGAATCCGTCGTTGGCTGCATAGCTCAACAAAGTGCGCGCCTTTTAAAGCAGACTCAGAAAACAGGATCACATTATTGGCAACAATGCCAATTGGATAACCAAATATATAAGCGAAGCCACAAACCAGTGTGGGGCCATAGCGTTGTTTGAATTCATCAAACTCACTACCATCCACGATACGGGCAATGATCTCCTTAACATTAAAGGGAATACGTAGATCTTCCGGGATAATGCCGTAAATATTTTTTACTGGATGTAGCGGTTCCTTTACGTTCTTCCTTGGAACAAGATATTTTCTGTGTTGTCCCAGGTTAGCGATGATGCGACGAGCTAAACCAATGGCATGTATGTCATTCTTAGCCAGGTGGTCTACAGCACCTGATACCCGGGTGCGTACGTCTGCCCCACCTAACTTCTCTGTACTGATTATTTCACCAGTGGCTGTCTTGACCAGTGGTGGGCCAGCAAGAAATATAATGCCCTGATTTTCAACAGTGATATTTTCATTCGATATAGCTGGAACATAAGCCTCTCCTGCTGTGCACGAGCCCATCACCACAGCGAGTTGTGAAATTCTCTTCGTTGACATATTGGCCTGGTTATAGAAAATTCGACCAAAATGATCACGATCCGGAAAGACTTCATCCTGTTTCGGTAAATAGGCGCCACCGGAGTCAACCAGATAGATGCATGGCAAGTTATTAGTTTCGGCAATCTTCTTTTGGGCACGCAGGTGTTTTTTACAGTCAGTGGTAAGTAGGTCCCTCCCTTGACCGTTGCATCATCGTCATAAACCTAATAAGCGGCAAATTGTGATAGTTCCATAAACGATGAGTCAGGATCGAGTAACATCTTAATACACTCTTTGGACATCATTTTCCCACGTGCGTGGTGTTTTTCTCGTGTGATTTCTCCGTCTTCCTGTGAAATAGTGTTTGCCTTATCACGTAGGTCTTCCACCAAGCGCTACATGGCTGCAGTATTGGCTTTAAACTCATCTGACTCTGAATCTATGGATGTTTTAATCACGCTCATGATGAAAAAAGTTTCTAGCTTATTGAATAGATCTACACGGATTCACTAAACAGCTCTCGTCCGATCAGTATTCTGCGAATTTCATTTGTACCAGCGCCGATTTCACAGAGTTTGGCATCGCGTAACAATCGACCGGTAGGATATTCATTAACGTAGTCGTTTCCTCTCAGGCATTGGATTGCTTCGAGTGCCATCCAGGTTGCTTTTTCAGAAGCATATAAAATTGCTCCTGCAGCATCCTTCCTTGTTGTTTCACCACGGTTGCAATCCTGGGCAACAGCATAAACATAGGTACGACATACATTCATTGTTGTATACATGTCGGCTAGCTTGTCCTTGCATTAATTGAAACTCGCCAATGGCCTGGTTGAATTGCTTGCGTTCGTGTACATATGGGATAACTATATCCACACAGGCCTGCATGATTTCTAAAGGACTACCGGCCAGGGCCAGACGCTCACAATCAAACTCACTCATTAATACTTTTATTCCTTCGTTAAGCTTGCCTAGTATATTTTCTGCGAGGACTTCACAATTATTAAAAACAAGTTCACAGGTATTCGAACCACGCATGCCCAGTTTGCCCAGTTTTTGGGCAGTGGAAAAACCCTTAGTTCTTTGTTCAATAATAAATGCGGTGATCCCATTTGCTCCGACCTTCCGGGTCCGTTTTAGCATATACCAATGAGAACATGTGCATCAGGGCCATTGGTGATCCACATCTTGTTATCGTTCAAGATGTAGCAATCTTTTTTTCCGTTCCGTCCTCAGACGCATACTAACCACATCTGAACCAGCACCGGTTTCACTCATCGCCAGCGCACCGATGTGTTCACCGAATACTAGAGGGGGAGGATAAATCTGTTTTTGATCCTCATTGTCATTTCTCTGGATTTGATTGATACATAGATTTGAATTGGCGCCATAAAAAAGTTTAGCAGATGCACGACTGATTTCTTTCATGATAATTGCATGTTCCAGATACCCCATAGCAGCACCTCCGTATTTTTCTTCGACGGTAGTCCCTAATAGGCCTAAGGCACCAAAGTTGTTTCCACAGCTGCGCGGTGAAGGTATTGTCCTTATCAATTTTTGTTGCTAACGAAGCTATTTCAGATTGAGCGAATTTACTTACTGATGAGCGCAATCGAAAGCTCACCTATGCTATATGCTTGTGACATGTAATTTGGTCTATACTCAACGTTAACGTAAGTACTAGATAATATTATTGAGATATTGCAAGCTTTCCGTTAAGGCTTGTTTCTGTTGTGTTGGTTGGTGTTGGGGATAAGCAGGGGTTCCCGGCCACAGCACAGAACCATAATCTGGAATAGGAGAGTTTAATGAGCGAGACAATTGTAGTTGTTGGTATGGCCCGTACACCAATTGGTGGGTTACAGGGCGACCTGGCGGCTTGGAGTGCGCCAGAACTTGGGGCCATAACGATTCGAGCAGCACTGCAACAGAGTAAGTTGGATGCTTATGCTGTTGATGAAACTATTATGGGTTGTGTACTGCCTGCCGGCCTTGGTCAGGCACCTGCACGTCAGGCTTCTATTGGTGGAGGAATCCCAACGAGTTGTGCCTGCACAACGGTTAACAAGATGTGTGGTTCGGGTATGAAGGCGGTGATGATGGGCATGGATGCTATCAAAGCTGGAAGTGCCGCAATTGTTGCAGCGGGCGGCATGGAAAGTATGAGCAATTCTCCTTATATAGTACCGAAAGCACGCAGCGGATTACGACTTGGTCATGGAGAATTACTAGATCATATGTTTGTTGATGGTCTGGAAGATGCCTACGATAAAGGCCAACTAATGGGAAGTTTTGCTGAGGCTTGTGTAGACAAATATCAGTTTAGTCGCGAGGCGCTGGATGCGTTTGCGATTGAATCACTGACCAGGGCACGCAGTGCTATCGACAATGGGAGGTTCAAGGACGAGATCGTTGCAGTTTCAATGACTAACCAATCAGGAGAAGTAACTATTACAACGGATGAACAGCCAGGCAAAGCAAATATTGAAAAGATCTCAAAATTGAATCCGGCATTCAAAACGAATGGCAGTATTACTCCGGCAAACTCCAGTTCAATATCAGACGGTGCAGCGGCGCTCATTATTATGTCTGAAAGTGAAGCAGAGCAACGTGGTCTCACGCCCATCGCAAGATTACTTGCACAGAGTGTCCATGCCCAGAAACCAGCATGGTTTACTATTGCTCCGATCGGCGCGGTACAGAAGGTATTGGCAAAAGTTGGATGGGGTAGTAAGCAAGTCGATTTGTATGAGATCAATGAAGCCTTTGCCGTGGTCACGATGACTGCAATGCAGGATTTGGGGCTTCCCCACGATATTGTTAATGTCAATGGCGGTGCCTGTGCCCTGGGTCATCCGGTTGGTGCCTCCGGTGCCAGGATCATGGTTACGCTTATATCTGCGCTAAAGGATCGTGGATTGAAACGAGGTATTGCTAGTTTATGTATTGGTGGTGGGGAAGCTACAGCAGTTGCTTTGGAATTAATGTGAAATTTGTACACTGATGTGTATCCATCGCGTCATGTCGGACCCCGTATTTTGGCGCGGGACAAGTTTAGTCAGGTATTCACAAGAATAACATCAACACAATAAATTACGTGAATTTAAACTTAAATTAAGATTAATAATAAAAAGTTACGAGAAATAAGGATCACAAATAATTTGAATTGTTCAGCTTAAATAAAATGGATAATCCAATACGGCTACGTTTTATTACGGTATCAAGTTTGTTCGATGGTCATGATGCGGCTATTAACGTAATGCGCCAAATTATGCAGAGTTACGGTACGGAAGTTATCCATATGGTGCACGATAGTTCTGTAGCAGAAGTGGTTATTGCGACAATACAGAAAAATGTTCAGAGGATTGTCCTTAGTTCCTATCATGGTGGCCACGTGGAATACTTCAAGTATATGGTTGATATGTTACGTAGTCATGGAGCTGGTCACATAAAAATATTTGGTGGCGGTGAAGGATAATTGTTCCGAACGAGATAAAGTTATTGCATGACTATGGAGTCTGTCGAATTTATTCGCCACAAGACGGATAGGATATGGTCCTGCAAGGGATGATGGACGATATGTTGTCTCACTGCAGCATTGAACCCGGCCAGATTAATCTTTCGAAGCTATGTGAGCGGAAATGCTGATCACAAATTACTTGCAAGGACCATCACAGCAATCGAGTACATGCAACTAGAGCATGATCAACTATCCATACTTCGTCAAGCGAGCGAAACAATCAATACTCCAGTCATGGGTATAACCGGTACCTGAGGTACTGGGAAGTCATCTTTAACTGATGAGATTATTCGTCGTTTTCAGCTTGATAGTAACGATCAAATCAGCATAGCGATTATTGCCGTTGACCCGACTCGGCGTAAGACTAAAGGTGTACTACTGGGTGATCGAATTCCCATGAACGCCGTCTATCGCACGAACATCTGCATGCGTTCCATCACCACCCGTTCTTCCGTTCATGAAGTACCGTAGTGTATCAGAAATATTATTGTTGTTACTAAAGCATGTAGTTTTGATTTGATCATAATCGAAACACCTGGTGTAGGTTAGGGCGATGTCGGAATTATTCCTTATGCTGATCATTCCTTATATGTTATGACGCCTGAATTCGATGCGACCAGTCAACTGGAAAAAATTGATATGCTGGATTTCACTGATCTTGTTGCTATCAATAAATATGATCGCAAAGGTGATGATGCTGCTTTGCATGATGTAAGAAAACAGTTGCAACGAAACAAGCAGGCATTTGCGCTTTCAACTGATGAAATGTCGGTGTACGGGACTATCGCATCAAAGTTTAACGACAATGGTGTCATTACTTTGTACCAGCTGCTGGTACAAAATTTACAGTCAAAGGGATTGGAGAAATTTGATCCTGCTCTGGCAGACGTACCGACTAAGGTATCCACTGAAAAGACCATCATTATTCCTCCGGCAAAACCAAAGATATCTAGCTGAGATCTCCGAGACAGTGCGCGGCTATAGGCAAACAGTGGGTAAACAGGTAATTATTGCACGCGAACGTCAGCAGCTGAGCGAAAGTATGCGAATGCTGCAGGAATCAGGCAAGGACAATAAAGATATTGAAGAACTAATTGTGACCCGTGAGTAACAACTGGATCCAGAGGCAAAAAAGTTGCTTGAAAACTGGCCTGCACTGGTAGCACATTACGGCGCAACTGAATTGGAAGCAATGTCACGGGGCAATGCTGTCAAGACAGAATTATTTTTACAATCCATGTCTGGCACTACAATTTCAAAAGTGGCCATGCCAAAGTATGAGGATCATGGCGAACTACTAAAGTAGTTGTTACTAGAAAATATACCTGGTGAGTTCATCTATACCACTGGTGTATTCCCACTAAAGCGAAAAGAGGAAGAACCAACGCGGATGTTTACTGGGGAAGGTGATGCCTTTCGTACCAACCAACGATTTAAAAAGCCGTCACAACAGTCCGGTTCCAAACGACTCTCCACTGCCTTCGATTCGATAACTTTATATAACTATGATCCTGATGAGCGACCAGACATTTACGGCAAGGTAGGGAATTCCAGGGCCTCTATCGCGACCCTGGATGACATAAAAACACTTTATGATGGCTTTGAACTTTGTAATCAACATACCTCGGTGTCCATGACCATAAACGGACCGGCGCCAACAATCCTCGCCATGTTTTTGAATACAGCTATCGATCAACAGATAGATAAATTTGAAAACGAGACCAAGCGTAGCGCGACAGAAGAAGAACTGTAAAGGATAAAGACATCTGTGCTGGAAAGTGTTCGTGGCACCGTACAAGCGGACACTCTTAAGAAGGATCGAGGACAAAACACTTACATCTTCTCAACGGAGTTTAGTTTGAAGGTGATAGGGGATATTCAGGAATATTTTGTTGAAAATAATATAAAGAATTTTTATTCCGTTTCTATCTCCGGTTATCACATCGCTGAAGCAGGAACGAATCCCATTTCTCAATTAGCCTTTACCCTTGCTAACGGTTTAACCTATGTTGAAGCTTATTTGGCGAGGGGAATGCGAATAGATAAAATCGTAGCAAACCTCTCCTTCTTTTTCTCTAATGGCATGGGCCCCGAAATATACGGTAATAGGACGGGTAGCTAGGCGTATTTGGTCTACCACAATGCGCTTTAAATATGGCACGAATGCTGCCAGTCAAAATCGGTGCGCCGCACACTGGCAATTCAATTGATTATCAACAAGGAATGGGGCTTGGCTAAAAATGAAAATCCCAATCAAGGATCCTTCATTATTGAGGCGCTGACCGACTTGGTTAAGAAAGCGGTACTAGTGGAATTTGATCGCCTATCGGAACGGGGATGGGTCCTAGGAGCTATGGAAAGCGGTTATCAACGGGGAAGGATCCAGGACGAATCACCTTATTATGAAGGCAAAAACACGATGGCAGTCTGTCAATAATTGACGTTAATACTTTTGCCAATCCTGAGTCATTTATTCAAGAAAATATCGCACTTACTCGATCGACTGAAGATGAAAAGAAGCAACAGATAAACAGATTACAACAGTTTCATGAGCGCAACAATGGTAAGTCTGAAGAGGTGCTGTAGAGGTTGCGTGAAACTGTCATTAATAGTGGCAATGTATTTGCCGTCTTATTAGACATTGTTCGTTGTTGTTCGCTTGATCAGATCACCCACGCTTTTTTTGATGTGGGAGGCCAGTACAGAAGAAATATGTAATGACGACCCAGTACTTCAATATTCAACTAATTATTAAGCACTTGTATTGCTGGAACATAATCAATACTATTCGATTTAGCAACCGCCTCATTTGTTAAAAGACCTCTGTAGATATTTAGTCCATTCAATAGATTAGCATCATCAAGCAAGGTCTTTTCAAGTCCTTTTTCAGTCAGGGAAATAACGAAAGGCAAAGTAGCATTATTTAATGCTAATGAAAGTAGCATTAAATAATGCTACTGTTGAAGTTCTTGGTGCAGTACCAGGCATATTGGTGACACAGTAGTGAACTACATTGTCAATGATGTAGGTAGGTTTCTGATGAGTAGTTGGTCTGGATGTTTCAAAACAGCCACCTTGATCTATGGCCATATCAACTACTACCGAGCCATTTTTCATTCGACTGATAGCATCTTTACTAAGTAATTTAGGTGCCTCTGCGTCTGGAATTAATACTGCGCCAATAACCAGATCTGTTTGAAGAGCGTGTGGTTCAATAATATCCGTTGTTGAATAAATGCATTTGACTGTGTTGCCATATTCATCATTTAATCCTCGTAGTCGAGGAAGTGATCTGTCTACTATAGTGACGTCGATACCCATGCCACGGACTATTGTAGCAGTGTTATCTCCGACAACTCCTCTGCCAATCACCAAAACTTTTGCTGGGGTGACGCCGGGAACACCACCAAGTAATACTCCCGCACCCGCCTGGTCTTTTTCCAAACAATGTACTCCAGCTTGAATTGACAAGCGACCGGCAACTTCACTCATGGGGGCTAGTAATGACAGGCTATTGTATGGCCCTGTTACCGTTTCGTAGGCGATCGCCGTTACTCCGGATTCAAGTAATAAGTTGGTTTGCCGGGGCCAGGAGCGAGGTACAAATAGGTAAATAGAACCTGTCTCTCGTAGAGCATCTTGCATTCGTTGGGCTGCGGCTCTTTTACTTTTACAGTCAACTCAGATGTTTCAAAGACAAGTTCAGCTAATTCAACAATTGTCGCCCCCAACTTCTTCATAGTCCTTGTCTTCCATGTCAATACCTAACCTCACATTTGTTTTGATGCTAACCTGATGGCCGTGTCTGCTTAGCTCCCGAATACTTGCAGGTGATAATCCAACCCGATATTCATGGTTTTTTATTTCTTTTGGTACGTCTATTTGCATGGTACTTCTCGCCATAACTTAAGAAGAATGCTAGTAGAAATAGAGCAGAATGTATTTGCAAGTAACTCATTGAGATACTGTATTATTTAGAATAAAACACTAATATATAATAGTTGGTGGAATATTGTCTGTATGAAATTAGATAATACTGATCGTGCAATTATTCATGAGCTTCAGCAGGATGGTCGATTAACTAATGTCAAAATAGCTGAAAAAGTTAACCTCTCAGAATCAGCCTGTCTCAGGAGAATAAAACTACCGGAAGAATCAGGTGTTATTGAACGTTACGTCATGATAGTTAATTAGGCTGTGGTCGGTTTGTCCGGCAATATATTTGTGAAAATATCGCTGTCCAGCCAAAAGCAATTGGATTTGAATACCTTTGAAAAAAGCATCAGTACTGTCCCAGAGGTAATAGAGTGTTATCTAATGTCTGGTGATTTTGACTATCTGTTGCGTGTAGTTGCGGAAAATGTCGCAGATTACGAACGTATACATCATGAATCTCTGACACGATTACCGGGAGTGGCGCGAGCGCGATCCAGCTTTACATTAAGAACAGTGACAGAGAAAACTGAAGTGTCAATAAAATAGTACGGTTGATTTATTCGAAGTTAGCATTTACTAAATGCTTCCAGAGTATTACTCAGTTAGTTGTCTCTCTCGATTACTTCTAGATTTAAAAGTGATCTGCATACCTCAAATAATTCATTGTCACTATACGGTTTCGGTAACACTTCAATATTAGTAATTTCTGATTTTATCGAGGCTAATAATTTATCTTCGAATGATGCTAGCAGAACGATAAGTATATCCTCATATCCGTCAAAGGATTGCATGGTATCTACGACATGAATCACCCCAAGCTCTTTAATTATCGCTTAGACTTTTGTCCTTTACTTCATAATCACACACCAGGAGGTCAGGGCGATAATTTTCTAACCACTCAATCGCCTTGTTTATATTGGTACATGGAAAGGTTACAACATAATTTGTTAAAAACGATGTTATCATCCATGTTGTTCACAATTGCTCCGGTTTCTAATCTACAAGCAATACACAGGACGCATCAGCAAGGGTTTTATTTTGCGGATCACCAAATAATATCCAGTCTTCATTGGTTTCGTATAATTCTTTGTATTTAGTCAGTTCCTTGTTAAATAATTCATTATTATCAAAGTCTTGCCGTTGCTAGTTGTTAAAATCTTCTTGGTAAGCGATTGTGGCTATATCTATCCCAAGCTTTTCTCCCGTCTCTTCTGTCGAAAAACCATTCAATTGCTCACCTCTTCTGGAGACTGTTTGCCTGGAATATTTAAGCCGTTCCGTAATATTTTTGTGATAATTCATATTAGTAAGATTAATTGGGTTCTTCCGCAATTCCAGTCCTGCTGAAGCAAAATTTAAACAGTACAATCAAGGTTACTTAACTAATATTTATTTGCATAAACAGTTGGCAGCTAGAAGGGCTTTTAACCTACAGTATTGCTCACTCACCAGACCATGTTGCAATATTTAACATCGATGAGTGTAAGGAATAAAAGTTATAGATGACTAATTGATAATAATAGCAAACAAGCACGATAGTGTTGTATTAACAAATGATTACGACTAGTGCCATGTTGATAGATTTCAGGAAAAATGCTCAACAGAGAGGCAGTGTCAACCCTGTCGACTGGGTTGATGAGCATAGTGATGCATTTGTATGCGTACGCTATTATACGAGTTCAGGCGCCTGCTCATGCTGAGGACCTGGTTCAGAAAACATTGCTTGCAGCAATCAGCACGGTGGAGGATTTTAGAGCTGAATCGACTGAAAGGACATGGCTAATTGGTATCCTAAAATATAAGGTTCTTGATCACTTCCGCCGCTCAGATCGGGAAAAACCTCTAACTGATGAGAATGAAGCTCTAATGGAAAAACCAGAGCGTTCCATGGAACAGGTACAGTTTTGGAATACTATGAGCAATAGTATGACAAAATTACGAACCTTATATGTACTTAACTAAGAGAATTTGATGGTATCGAGACAGATGTATTGTTGGAATCTTTGAATATATCAAGTAAGAATAGTTTATGGGTAATGATGTCCCGTGCAAAATTACAACTCAGGCATTGCCTGGAAAACTGGTTTATTGATTAATAATATGATGAAGCTTCTTAAATTACTGGGGATGCGTAGTTACAAGAAAGCTTCGCAATTGGCCTCTGATGCACAGGAACACTCTCTATCTGTAGTCGAAAAAATCAGTGTATATACTCACCTATTGACATGTAAGTCTTGTCTTAATTGCAGTAAACATCTTGAATTCTTACGAAAGGCAGCTAAATCGGTTAATGATAAGGTACCTCCAGAGGCTGGTGTAGGCATGAGCGACAGTGCGCATGATCGTATCCGGCAGCAACTCCGTCAAAAATAGGCTTCATCAATCTAATTTTTACAATTTGCTCTATTAGGCTGTAATCATTTCAATACGAGGAAATTTAATCAGAATTAAATTTACTATTTTGTAAGGTTTTCATTTTTCATTCGACTCATCTAAGAATCATTGACTAAATATTGAGTGTGAAAAAAACAAGGTCTCACATTTTGTGGGTTGTTGTTTTTTAAATTAAAAGAATGAGAATATCCTTGTTACTTTAGGCTTTATAATTATTTCCGCAAATACATCAGTTATTGCGACGCCCTTTGGCGAGGCTGAAGATATCAGATATTCTCAAAAGCATTAGTGACTACAGGCTACGCTGGACCAAACAGTGTTATGTCACAGCCTTACGCCGGTACGCCACCGCATGGCGAGATACTGGACACATTTGATAGTACTCTGACAGTAAATGGAACAAGCGGAGAGGTTTTGGCTCGGAAGATAAAGATTGGTTTTTGGTGAAATTTAAACCTGATGGCTCTCTTCATAAGAATGAAAAGGAATGCCCGCAGGTTGTATTGCTTGTTATCTGGCAACGCCTGGAGGAGATTTTGCTTTTAAACACGACAGAATTAAATAGATACCATCTTAATTTATCATTATATACATGAGGAAACGCGACAGAAGGCCGCATTTTTGTTATGTGGTAGAAGTAAAAATATAGCAGTTGTCTAGTAAGGGCGAAGCATGGCTAACAAAATAATCATTTACCTCATTTTTTTATCTTTTCTATTTATTACATCTTGCCATTTTCTAAAGTTGGAAAATAACTCTTTTCCCATTGGGACAGTGGATAATATTAAATATGCAGAGAAATTGTGGTCTGCTATAACGAAAGAAAAGTTAGTCGTGACTAATGCGCTAGCAAATAAACCATTTTTCGGTGGAGTCAAACTTCATGGGATGTTTTTGGAATTGGCATATAAATCTATACAGGTTGATAAGCATATTGGTTTTGTTGTTAAAAAAACTATGATGGCGCTGAAGTATCTGTGAGTAGCATTGGTGCCGATCACGCCAAGTTTCTTGCCTCAATGACTGTAATGTATCAACGAGAAGCCGACTATGACGAGAATAATCAAAATTAGTTTTGAGTTAAATGCAAACCTGATGGGAATATTGAAACACAAATTACTAAAGATGTTGAGATAATTCTGGCAGGAAGAGTTATAAAAGGAAAAATATCTGACAATAACGCGGACTGCATCTATTGTCATAGATCTGTCGGTGGAGGAGATTACATATTTTACCCTGGGATAAAAGTTCCCAATCGATATTCCCATTAGTTATGGCAAGTATTAAAGAGGTTCGAGTAAGGTCTCCTGCAAAGTGACCGTGCTACAGTAGAAGGCTTAAATATATTTCTTAAAAGAATTTAGTATTGAGTCTAATAAATAAACAAAAAGTAGCAAGGCAGAACGTTTCATTTATCATACAGATTTGTATAGAAAGAGAGAAAGGTATGACTATGAGTATAGATTATCTGGCAACGCTGTTATTTCAGAGTATAGACAAACAGGATAAGGATGCTTTTCTTGGCTTTCTGGCAGATGATATTTTATTTCGGTTTGGCAATGCGGAACCAGTAATTGGAAAATCAGCAGTGTGTGACGCTGTTAGTGGCTTCTTTGCTAGCGTCAAAGGAACGCATTATGAACTACTCCGAGCATGGGACAAAGAAGGTGTACTCATCTGTCATGGTTCCGTGACCTACACGCGACATGATTTGACGACACTGACTGTTCCTTATGCAAATATTCTTATTCTCGATAACAGTTTAATCAAAGAATATCTAATTTTTGTCAATATTTCGAAATTGTATGCTTGAACCAAAGGCAAACATATGGAATCTGCTAAGGTGGAAGTATGAAAAGACCTTAAGCCAGTTAAGTAATAAGTATTTACAGGCCTACAGATATTTTTTTCACTTGTACCTTAATTTTTAGCACCAGATTTCCAGAGGATTTAATGCATTCCAGGTCAGAAGAGCAAAATGACACACGAAGGCAGGCCCGACAAAACTAATTTGAAACCAGGTTCAGCAATCCTGCCAGGTAAGTGTACTACTCTCTCAATCTGAACTTCATGATGTAATCATTTTCCGAGAAAGGCACTTATTCTATGAGTTCAAAACCGACATTACTGAATTCATCAGTGAAGGCTCCTTTGTCAGCGCAGACCATGTCCAGAACAAATTGCTCGGTCACACCCTCTATACGCCACAAGTCGACGAGAGCAACCATGCCATCAGGTCTTAGTGCACTACGTATTGACTCCAGCATCCTGAATGGATATTCGAAGTGGTGGTAAGTATCAGTCATAAAAACTACGTTGACACTATTTTCCTTCAGGTTGGTTGAATAATCTGTATTAACTATACCTTTTACATTATCCAAACCCAGTTCCCGAGCGGTTTTCGTTATATGATTGACGAAGTTTTCAACTATATCAACAGTGTATACAATTCCTATAGGTCCCATCTTCTCTGCAAAGAGCATGGTGTAAAAACCAGTGCCTACGCTGATATCAGTCACATCCATGCCGGGCTTCAGATCTAGTACTGCTACAACTTCATCGCGTCGCTTGTAGGGCGGACGATCTTTCTTTTCAAATCTAGCAATCCATTGTGCAACATCGGGATTTTTGAAGCGATCGTTGATACCAGGATGAATACTTTTTTTCCTGAATTTGTGTGTTATTGATGGTGTTTAGGAGTATAAATGTGATCGTAAGTAGTAAAGTTCGACCGAAGAGGGGACAGCAACTTATTGCGCATACTAGTTTCCTTCACCGTTATTTCGTATTGTACGAGTTCTCCACCTTGCTAAGGACACTTTGCAAGCCCTATTACAATTACTGGATGGTTTTCAAAGACTTTTGCTAATTCTTTACTTGCACTTGCAAATCATCATGTTTAACAAGATCAAATATAAAATGAATAGTTGTCAAGAACATGGCGGTGAGCATCTTTCTTATCATTACAGCAATCGCTTATGATTGCTGTTAGAAACCCACGCTGCATTGTGGAGGCCGTAGTTAGTAAGACGCACACTGAGGTTATCAGCCATGCCGTCAAAATAAATTTTATGTTATTCGCTCGTAAAAGAGTTTCCAACTCAGGCTGATAAAATCCGTCAAAAGTTTTTTTCCATATAAGATCTTCTGCAAGAGTTTCTAGAGCACACTTAAGGGGGATCTCTCCTCCGGCACCTTTCACACAGAGGACTGAGCCAGCAAGCTTATATTTTAACATCCAATCAGATTTATCTTTGTTAAATTCAGCACGGAGATGAGTAACATCCAATTTATTCGAACGACACCACTTGAGAAGATTCTTAATGTTTTTCTCAAAATATGGATTTGTTTCTTTAGTTTCATGCGTCCAAAAATCTTTTTGGACATCAATAAGAATGACAGCAAAATGTTCTCAGTCGGCATCCATAGAACTCATCTGCTCTGATTGGAAGCGTGGAAATAAATTATCTTCCAGCCGTCCTCATGAAGATAAAAAACAAGCGTTTGGCAACTGATAATATTCTCTCTAATCAAATGAAAGCTAACTAAATAAGTATTACCCATACAGTGTTGTTCAATGTTTTCAGGATAAATTGATAGGACATGTGGAGCTAGATTTATTTTCCTTTCTTTATTAAAGAATGTTGCAAAGCACTCAACAACTAGCTAATCTTGAAGAATCAAGACAGGATAAAGCATCGACAAATTCGTTTAAATATTCCTCTACTTTTATAAATTTACTCATAGACTCATTGTGCTAACTTAATCTTCAAACAAGATATGCAACTATAGCTTGTACGAATGGAATTGCTAAATACGTAGTATACAGTTATCTGATCTGCTTCCATTTCCAGTCATATTTATCTCCGTTACGAAGTGTAAAGGAGATGATTAAAAGATCGTCTTTTTTCTCAAAGTTTAATCGGGATACTGTCCCAGCTTCTTTTGGGTCTTCAGAAATATCCCGGTACCAAGTCAATATATCTTTATCCACTTCATAGCGGCCACTGTGAGCATTAATATCAAGTCATTCTTTTAAGTAGGAAATTTGTTTTTCTTGCCACATATCATCAAGTTTTTCATCAGCTCCAAGTACCCTTCGATCGACATTCATCGTCATCATTGAATAGTAGTCGTTGGCCATTTGTAATAGTCTCTTACGGTTTCCCCTTCTGATAAAAAACTAGTTTCTACATTGGCGAGAGACACGCATTTATAGATGCCATCTAGCTCATCTGTATGAATACCTAAGCTGAAAAGTAATACCAGTATCGAGGTGTATGTGAATTTCATAGATATCCTTTAAGACTTATTTAGAAAAGGTAGTAGTGCGTTTAGAAAATCGTGTGTTTGTTTCATTTGAGGAAGGTGCCTGGAATTCTCAATGATGTGAAGCTCAGAATCTTTGATATCTTTTTTTCAGGTGATGGACGTTCGCAATAGGAAAGGCTTTATCATCAGCACCTCATATTACTAGTATTGGGATTTCTATTTGCTGTATTTCCCTCTCAGTTAAATCACTGCCTTCACGCAGCATGTCGGCGATTGCCTTTGCTGAATTCAGCCCTAAGTAGTATGCATGTTCAGCACATATGCGGGTAATGATAGAAGGGGCTTTGTCAGGTCGCGATCTGGGTTGTGATAGCCAGCACCGTCCACTAGTACCAAGTGGGCAATATTCTGCGGGTGGTGAAAAGCGGCATAGGTAGCAGTATTGACACCAACTGTATGTCCCATCAAAATTACATCTTTCAATTGCAGGGTATCAATGAAGCCAGCTAGAAATTGAGACAACAGGGCATTATGGTAATCTACATGGGGTTTGTCCGATCTATGAAAACCAATGAAATCTATTACAACAATGTGATTGGATTTTGACAGCGTCTCAGAATGAGCTGCCACTTGTTGATCCCACCCCATAAGTCATGCAGCAGGACTATACTAGGTCCCTCACCTGCTTCAGCATAGTGAATATTAAAACCATATACCTGAACATCCTTTTGCGTGAGTTCAAATCCGCTTGCGATAATCGTAAATAAAACAAACACAAATAGAACTTATATTTTCTTAATCAAGTTACTAACCGTTTGTTGCATAGCCCCTATGGCAGGCACCGGTTTATTTTATTAGCGCAATCTTATCATAAGCGAAGGATACTATAACGACAGCATACCCCGTGGCAGAGCAGACATTACATTCTTAACGAAATTGGGTAAAGTGCGAATACACAGATCTCAAAAGAACTAGAAGAAAGTTTTGAATTGGCATGTGATTACTCAACTTTGTCATACTGATGGTTCGTAAGAATGAGGAAAGACGATGTTGATTACCAATCCGGATCAGTAAATTTGCTAGCTTAAAGGGTCACCATGACACTAATTAAAAATCCAGGAAAAGTGATTTTAGCACTTAGTATATTGATGGCAGTTCTGGCCTTGTCAGTGCATGGACTGAAAGCATTCTTTTATTTGATAATGAGTTGTTTACTACGACCAGGATTCATACGGGACAGACTACCAAATGGGAACGCCTATATTTCCGAGGACAATACGAGAAGACTCTTTCAGGTTAAGCCTGACAAGACTATTGTTTGGGGGTATATGGAACAGGGGTGGCAATAGATAGACCAGAAGAGTTCACCGTAACGCCACCAAATAATCTTGAGTGACATTTAAAGCCGGATATTTATAGGAAGAGTAATTGAGTTTAAAGAGGCCGGGAAATTTTATGCAAGCAGTAGAGAACACTAATGTCAGAACAACAGGGGTGATAACTAGTGAACAGAATTTCCATTGTAAAACCTCTTGTATTTCTTCTAGATGTAGGTATTTCTGGCGAAATACTATTCGCGAATTTATCATTCGGCCAAACAGTTGCGTATGATGTGTTTTTTCTCGTGCTTGGGAAAATGTCCCTCTATGACCAATCGAGCAAAGATGAAATCAGCTTACATAACCATCATTTTGTGACAGAAATTATGTCCAAGGAGGGACATAAAATTGTCGGTGGAATTCTACGCAGCGTAGACAATTCGGATCAGGTTATCAAATTCAAATCTGAAGGTGGTGCTTTTCTGGCCCACGGGCAAAGACTTTTGGATGCAGCGGCTTTGCATAAGACTCATCCTGACGGCACTTATATTTTTGATTTCAAAACCCAAAGTGGTAACAGGGAGGGGCAATCTCTTACCCTTAAAAAAGACCTGCTATAAATGGAATGCCAAAAACGATTGTTGTTACACTGAGTCAAAAAGGGAAAATCGTGTCCCCTGCCACTATCGATCCTGGGCAGAACCTGAAAGTTTCCTGAACCCCCATGGAGGGAAATACACGAATAGATGGTAACGATCTGAATGATCTTATTTTTATATTAGGCTTTGACTGTTTCGGGAATAATATCGCCCATAGTTGCCGACCTTATCAGGGAGATCCTTATCTCACATATAAGGGCACGGAATATATCATTTCAGCAGACAGCCTGGCTCCGGGCCTCAACTATTCCGTGATTGTTGAGCAAACGACTGTAGATACAGAAATTCACGATGGTGTCCCAGGTATTGCTACCTATGCCACCCTGATATTCCTGGCTTATTCAACAGCGGGTAAAACTGAAGAAAAAGTTTGCCCAGAAACAAATTAGAATTAAAGAGGACAATAAATGAAACGTCTTTTGAAATTAGTAGCAATGATACTTGCTGTCACATTTATGATAGCTTCTTCTTCAGCAGAGGAAAACAAAATGGATCTGCCCGCAATTACCGAATCCTTTGTCATACTTTATTACGAAAACCTGGATGGCCCAAAGAAATTTTATGATAAAATTTTAGGACTGAAAGAGACCGTGAGCAGCGATGGGTTTCGACTTTTTCAGCTTACTCCAACTTCCCTGATTGGTGCTATTAAAAGTGGCAGTGCCGCAGCCTATCATGCCGCATAGAAAAAAATGCTGTGATGCTGGACATTGTGACAGACGATGTGGATGGCTGGTATAAAAAACCAAAGGCCAATGAGGAAATCAAGTTTCTGAAAGAGCTTGCTGGTAAATCTAGTGCCCCGATACGTGCTTTTCTAATTGAAGATCCGGGTTGGTATACAGTCAAGCTTTTTGAGTTGGCAACTCAATAGGTCTGAACTTTCTCTTGGAATTTTCTTAGCATCATCAAGATAACCTGGCAATTGACTGGTTTTTTTGTTTGGCGGTAAACAATTTTGTAAGTAGTCTACTAACGTAACTATCAGTCCGTATCTTGGCTAACAAGATATTTAGGCATTGCTAGTTTAGAGACATTCATTTGCTCAGCAGTATTAGTAATTTTTCCATCAGTGACAGTAATCAATGCTTCTATTTGATTGAATTTTATAGTTGGTTTAGCCTAATTAAAGATTAACTATAGATTAAGAATAAATAAAGTGATTGTAAGTATATTGAAATCACTTGGATTGTTAGACCATCATAGTGTCATCCTTTACGAAAGCCTAGCAAATAAATGGATTATAAGGAAGTATACAATCCGGAAAACATTCCAATGATCAAATCAACTTACACTGTTTATATGGCATTAATCCTGTTTTTGTCTGCCATATCGATGAAGATCTTTGTACATCATTCGTATGCAGCCGAATTTGGCAGCAAAAATCCAGTTCATATAGAAGGTGTTGTTAAAGAGGTTTAGTTTAAGAATCCACATATCCGTTATTACCTTGCTGCGATCAACGAAGAAGGGTGGGTACTTTGGGATACCCGTGACTTAAGTCCAGCAAAGTTAATACGCCTGGGGTGAACAAAAAATACTATCAAAGCAGGGGGCAGAGCAAAAATGTATGGTTATGTAGGGAGGACAAACAAATCCTTACTATCCATCATAGAGATCAGCTTGGCAGTGGCCTGTTGTTTGGGCTCATTTGCAGCGGCTGCAGAAAATCAGAACTTTGCCGGGAACTGGATGATTCAGGCTGAAGTGCCAGGCGAGAATCTGATTGGATTATTAGAGTTGCAGCAACAGGGAGAGCAATGGCTTGCTTATATGGAGACCGGGCCGGCCCGGTAGATGTTTCTATCATGGATAATAATATTGAACTCACTGTCGATGCACGCGATCGGCAAAGGTTTGTCTTCGAGCGTATTCTGGCTGGGAAGCTAAAAGGCACAAGATTGATGGGATGCTCTCTCTTAAGGATATTCTGGAATCTGTGGCTGAGAATGGTGAGGATGGACCCAAATGGCATGCCAAACGTGTTGTGAAAAATAAGAACAAGGTTAAGAAAAAACGTAATTTAAAATTTGATCTTCCCAGTGTCTAGGTGCCTTTACGTGATGTCGATTTCCGAAAATACAGCATGAGTCTTACTGAGAAAATAAAGAACTGACTAAAGGGCTATGATGCTCGTATGGACGAACCTCAGAAACGCTGTGTATCCTCGTGGCTGGTTACAGCAGCCACCTGGTTTTCCCATTTGAAGTTGCACACATGTTAATGGAAGTTACGTCATGCTATATAAAATGCACGGCTTATCCCGGAGGATTTATCCCTATGATCAGGAGGCGCCAGAGTATTATCCTCATTCATACATGGGTTACGCCAGAGGGCGTTGGGATGGAAATGATTATGTAATAAAAACAACGCACCTTTCGAGAAATGTGAGAGATTTTAATGGTGGGAACATCTTAGAAAATATTCAAATTGTAGAACGTTTCACCATGAGTGATGGTGGCTCGCGCCTCAATATGGTGTTAACGCTATACGACCCGGAAAATTACCTCAAACCGCCTATCAGACGGCGCGCCTTGGTGCTGAAGAATGACACAATTCTCTATCCTTATGAATGTGATCCGGACTCATTCTTTCGACAACTCTATAACGAGAAGAGGATGGAAGAGTTCATCAAGGAGACAGTAAAAAAATTATATCATGGTACGGATCGAAATTACTCTCTTTGCTCAGCAAGTTGATAAATAACCGCAACCTTTTTGTGCAATGTTGCTAACACCTTATAGGAAAAGAAACAAGGAAAACGGTTGTTGGCTTCCTTATCAGTTAAAGCAAGTTATTTTCGAACAATTTTATGACCGGATGGAGGATTTTTTCCACGAAAGATTTCTTTCTAACATAGTGGATTTTATAGATATTGGCATCTTTTGTTGATTCACTAAGATAATCGTCACTAGTTCGAATTTCATCAATCAGGCCAAGTTCAAGGGCTTTTTTTCCGTACCAGTGTTCACCAGTAGCTATGTTTTCGATATCCACTTGCCCTCTATTATCCTTGATAAATTCCTTTAACAATACGTGAGTCTCTTCCAACTCCTCTTTCATTTTCTCTCGATCACTATCGGTGTTTTCGCCAAACATGGTCAACGTACGTTTGTATTTACCAGCGGTAAGCTGCTCATAATCAATATCATGTTTTTTCAGGAACCGATTAAAATTAGGGATCTGGGCAAGAACACCGATTGAACCAATAATAGCAAAGGGCGCTGCCATGATATGGTCTGCAACACAAACCATCATATAACCACCGCTGGCAGCAACTTTGTCGACCGCTATGGTTAATTTAATTTCTTTGTCCGCTATACGCTTTAATTGAGAAGCGGCGAGGCCATAACTATGAACCATTCCTCCGCCACTTTCAAGCGTCACAAATACTTCATCTTTTTTATCAGCAATGGCTAACAATGCTGTGATCTCTTCACGTAAAGATGTGACTTCTGAGGCACGCATATCACCATCAAAGTCCAGCACAAAAATTCTGCGCTTGTAATCACCTTCTTTGGTCTTTTTCTCCTCTTCCTTATGCTTTGACTTGATATCCTTCATGGACTTTTTAAATTCCTTCTTTGGTAACATGACTGATTTCAGCAATAGCTGCATCTGTTCATATTTTTGATTGATATTTTTTACATCAAAATACTCATTGCCACCGGCTTTGGCGCGCATGACTAGTAGCAGGATAATTCCGACAGTGGCCAGTATCATAATGACCACGGTGCCTAATTTTGCCAAAAACATGGCGTAATTTGTGAAAAAGTCTATTAGCGACATAGGTACCTAAATCTCCTGTTTTATTTTTTAGTTAGTGATAGTCAATTTGTTTGTCATTATACTTGTAATCTGCGCTCGTAATAGTGCCGGAAATAATTTTAAGTTATAATTCTCTTACTCTGGGTTAAATAGATTTATTTGTAGAAACTGCTGGCCACTCCTGCTTATTGCATTTTATGATAGGCTTTCTACCTTTGAACACAGAGTAGCAGTAATTATAATGGCCAAATATAGTAGTCATCGACTCGTAGATCGGCCTAAAGCGAGCAGCTTAAAACCCATTCGTCAGGCATTACCCTTCCTTAAACCTTATTCTGGTAGATTGATTCTGGCATTATGTTGTCTGACCCTGGTGGCTGCTTCTGCACTTGGTATGCCGATTGCGGCACATTACGTTATCGATTTTGGTTTTTCCAACGATCAAGTGCAATCTATTGGCCGCTACTTTTTCACACTAATGGTCTTGTCATTTGTTTATGCTATGTTTTCAGCATTGCGATTCTACTACGTAATGTGGACAGGGGAACTGGCTGTTGCAGATATACGTTCTAAAGTCTATGCGTATATAGTGAAGATGAGCCATACATTTTATGAAGTTGCTCGTACAGACAGGTGAAGTACTTTTACGATTAACTACAGATACAACTCTGGTGCAGGCAGTTGTCGGTGTGGGTATCTCTATTGCCTTACGAAGTTCCTTTATGCTTCTCGGTGGTTTAATCATGCTGTTTATAACCAGCTCAAGACTGACCCTGCTGATCATAATTATCATACCCATGATTGTAATGCCTCTTTCAATTTACAGCAAAAAGATCAGATGTTTATCGATGGCGTCACAAGATCGTATCGCCGATTCAAGCAGTATTGCAGGTGAATCACTGAACGCGATTCATATTGTCCAGGCCTTTACTCTGGGGTCTTTTCAGGCAAAATGATTTGTCGAATCTGTTGAAAATGCTTTTAACACGGCCAAAAGATGTTTAAGCGCCAGCTCGTTACCGTCCGGTATTATTGTATTTGTTTCGTTCGGTGCAGTAATAAGTGTACTTTGGACCGGCGCCGATTCTGTCATTGAAGAGTCGTTAAGCACTGGAACGCTTGGTCAGTTTCTTTTCTATGCCATGATTGTTGCCGGTAGCACAAACTACGCTGGGTACTGTGTGGTGGATGTTCAAAGAGCAGCTGGTGCCATGGAACGTCTTACTGAATTACTAAATGCTGAATCTGGCATCAAACAATCAGAAAATCCACCAGCCTTTTCCCCAACAGGTCAAGGTAAAACAACTCTACAAGATATATCTTTTTATTATCCTTCAAGACCGGAACACCTGGCACTAAATAGCTTCTCACTTGAAATCAATCCCGGTGAAACAGTTACTTTAGTGGGTCCATCAGGCGCAGAAAATAGCACGGTGTTACAGTTAACTTTTTGCGATTTTATGATCCAACTTCTGAAAAGCTACTACTTGATGGAGTTGATATTTCAGTAGCAGATCCATATGAAGTTAGAAAACGGATAGGAATTGTTCCACAACAAACTGTACTGTTTGCTGAAAATGCAATGGAGAATATTCGCTATGGCCTGACGGAAGCCAGTGATGAAGAAATGGTGTCTACTGCCATGGCTGCCATTGCTGATGAGTTTGTCGACAGGTTGCCCGAAGCTTGCAATAGTTTTTTGGGAGAAAAGGGTGTGTGTTTGTCCGGTGGACAGCAGCAGAGAATTGCTATTGCCAGGGCCATCCTTAAAAACCAACCAATACTTTTATTAGATTAAGCACCCAGTGCACTGGGTGCTTAAAGTGAAAAACTGGTGCAGGAAGCACTGGAACATCTTATGCAAGATCGTACAACAATTGTTATTGCTAATCGATTGACAGTTGTTGTTAAGGCTGATCGTATTATTGTTTTAGAGAATGGAGAAATAGTAGATGTTGGCAAACATGAAGAGTTACTTGTAGAAGGAGGTCTTTATACTCGATTGGCTGAGCTGCAATTTGGAGAAGTTACCAGTCCACATTCCGCTGACAGGGTTGTATTACTTTAGAATAAACAACACTGATATGAAATTACCTACCTTGCGGAGTAATTACATTTAGTTATTCATTAACAATTATCGATTGATTATTACGCAGGGATGTGTGTCTATGTGTTAAGGGATATGTTAAAAATTATTAACTGATATTATTGATTGAGCCTGCAGTCAAATCCTTGACGTTACTCATGTAAACTAACTGAAAATCCTATAAATATAAGGCGTGAACCGCAGTGGCGTAGCGCTTGCAGTACTGAAGCGTAATTATTTACGTGAAGAAAGTGAATACCAGAAGATATTGATGAACTCGGAAATTTAGGTGATCTTGGGGATCTCGATCTTGATGAACTTGGTGATGATGTTGCTGCTGCTAATGAAGAATTACCGGAAGCTAAAGGGCTAGATAAGAAAAAAGCTTATTATCATGGTAGTTGCTGCAGTTTTAGCTGTAGGCTGGATCAGATATTACTTTCTTAATTCTGGTGGAATTACGGAGCTTGCAGATGCTGATGCAACAGAGGAAGACGAGGATGAGGACGAAGGCGAACCAAGAACCACTCCGTACTATTTCTCCCTTAACCCGGTCTTTGTAGTCAATTTTGTTGGCAGATGGCAAACCAGGTTTTTGCAGGTCAATGTCGAAGGGCCAACCAGGGACTCAAGTATAAAGAAACATATAACAACACATCTTCTTCAAATTCGGAACAATATAGTCTTGTTAATGAACAGCAAGATTTATGACGATTTGATAACAGCAGAAGGAAAGGAGTTGTTGCGGAAAGAAGTGTTGACTGAACTCAAGAAAATACTCCGGAAAGAGACTGGCAATGATGAAATTGAAGATGTGTATTTTACCAGCTTTGTAATGCAATAGCCTCCATGTCAGATATTCTTTCACAAAATGAAATTAATGCACTGTCAACAGATGTAGATAGCGGTGGTGTTGAAACTGAAGTCGAGGAATCTTTTGATGAAAGTGAAGCACGTGTCTATGATTTTACTAGTCAGGACAGGATTGCTCGCGGACGATTACCTACCCTGGAGATGGTCAACAAGCAATTTGCCAGAAATTTTCGCATAAGTCTTTTTACCTTTTTACGGCGATCACCAACCGTTACTGTTAACGATATCCAGATGATCAAATTTGGTGAGTACACTTACAGTTTGCTCATGCCATCAAATCTTGATATCGTAAAAATAAGACCTCTACGTGGAAATGCCCTGTTTGTAATGAACCCAATCCTAGTCTATTCAATTGTTGAGAATTTTTTTGATGGGAGTGGAAAGTATCATACAAAAATTGAGGGGCGCGATTTTACCAGAGCCGAAATGCAGATTGTGACAAGCATCCTAGAAAGGATCTTTGATAATTTAAAAAAGCTTGGGAACTAATTACGGATCTGTCCTTTGAGTGCCTCAGCTCAGAAATTAACCCATATTTTGCCAACGTAGTTACGTCAAGTGAAGTTGTCGTTGTTTCAACTTTCCATGTTGAACTGGATAATGAAGGAGGTGATATTCATATCACGCTACCTTATTCAATGATTGAGCTGATACGTGAGCAACTGCATGCTGGCATGCAGAGTGATGTTATTGAACATGATGAGCGTTGGGAAAAGATTTTATTTGAAGGGATAAAATAGTCTTCACTGTTAATTAAAAGTACTCTTGCACATGCGGAACTAATTTTGCTGGAGATAAAGGAGATGAGAGCTGGTGACGTTATTCCGATCGAACTGCCGGAAACTGTTCAGGGAATGATCGAAGGGATCCAGATATTTAGAGCAAAGTATAGTGTATTAAGAGGAAATCATTCTCTAAAAGTTACTGAAATAAATCAGCACGAACCAATCGAAAGCAATGAATTATAGTTGGAGTAGATAAATGCCGGATGACTGGGAACAAGTCTTAGCTGAGCAGGCAACCAGCGAAACTAACGATGTGAAAAATGGTAATGATGATTTGCAGCAGGCTCAACTTGAAAATCTGCAAAACGAACAAACAGAAATCGATGGGTCGGGTAACCCGAGTACAATTTTGGATATTCCGGTTTCCTTGTCAGTGGAAACCAGGCGGTCACGGATAAGTATTCGCAATTTATTACAATTAAATCAGGGCTCTGTTGTAGAGCTTGACAGGCTGACAGGTAGCGAACCACTTGGTGTAACGATTAGCAATACGCTTATTGCGCATGGCGAAGTAGTAGTAATTAACTAAAAATATGGTATCCGCCTGACAGATGTTATTAGTGCACATGAACGTGTTAAACAACTCTAGTAGTGTTAGTAGTGGATTTTCTGCACATCGAACCCATTTGCAATTATTGTACATCATGATATTTGTTGTTTGCATTATATTAGTAGTTTCTGCAAATTGTCATACAGCGGAAGCTGCGTCGAATCAGCTTGAAGTAGTATCTTCCACTAGTATCGTTAGCCTAGTCTCAGGCTTGCTAGTAGTCATAGTGATATTTTTGTGCCTCGCTTATTTAATAAGGCGTCTGACAGAAATAAGTTCAATAAGTCATGGTCGCATAAAAAAATAATTGATACCCTGCGTCTGGGTACGCGTGAAAAACTAGTTCTGATAAAAGTTGCAGAAACTTATATGGTTCTTGGAATTTCGCCCGGCAGTATTAATGTCTCGTATGCACTGGATAGGAACTATCAGTAAATGATGAACAAGCCATGTCAAGTTTTAAGTCCAGGATGAATGAATTACTGAATACTCAGGGAATAAAAAGTAGTTGAGCATTATATTAGCCAGATTAATTACCACCCTGCTGATTTTAACGGCTTCACCCGTGTTACTTGCCCAAACAGATTTGGATATTGTTACCGTCACCGATAATAATGATGTTGGTCAGATATATACATTAAGTATTCAAGTACTATTGTTGACGGCTGTTGACGGCAACCTTGGCCTTATTGCCAGCAGGTTTGTTAATAATGGCATCTTTCACCAGGACTATTATTGTCCTGGCAACACTTAGGCAGGACTTGGGTACAGCACAAACCCCAAGTACCCAGGTCCTGATCGGCCTCACTCTTTTTCTATCTTTTTTCGTAATGACACAGGTATTGGATCAAGCAATAAATTCTGCAGTTAAACCCTATGTTGAAGAAGAAATCACTATCATGGAAGCGGCACAACAGGTATCAGTTCCGTTAAGGGGGGGTTCATGCTTCCCCAAACAAGAATTAATGATATCAATTTATTTACTGAACTTTCCGGTAAAGAAAATATTAGTTCCATGAAAGATGTTCCTTTTTCTCTATTAGTTTCATCGTTTGTTACCAACGAATTGAAAACTACTTTTCAAATAGACTTTCTAATTTTTATTCCTTTTTTGATAATAGATCTTGTGGTGGCGAGTGTTGTGATGGCGAGTGTGTTGATATCTATGGGTATGATGATGTTATCACCTCTGATTATATTCTTTCCGTTTAAACTCATGTTGTTTGTCACGATTGATGGCTGGACTCTTATTATTGACACTCTTGCTTCAATTTTTTATATATAAAAAGGAAGACAGATGATACCGAAAGCAATAATCAATATTAGCCAGAATGCTCTGCTAATGTTGTCATACCTGTTACTTATAATCCTGGTTCCTGCGCTTGTTGTTGGTGTATTAGTAAGTGTGTTCCAGGCGGCCACACAAATAAATAAAATGACTTTGAGCTTTATTCCCAAGCTACTTGTTACCTTGCTGGTTCTGGTCATGGTCGGCCCCTGGATGTTAAGGATGGTAACGGAGCACACTATTAAGACTCTTTGATCAGATCTCAGTGTTAATAAGGTAAATATAAATATGTGAATAACTGATTGGTGAAATAGATATGAATAGTATTTTGCTCGATCAGCAACTAATTAACACGATAGAAAGTTGGCTTTGGCCATTTTTCAGGATTGCAGGACTTATCATGGCAGCGCCGATAGTTGGAACACGTTCTGTTCCAACTAAAGTCAGACTAATCATTGTGTTAGTGATAAGCTCCGTCGTTATTCTCATAATTGAGCCAGGGGAAATAATAGAACCTTTATCGTTTGAGGGTCTAGTAACAACAATCCAGCAGGTTCTGATTGGGGTAGCGATGGGTTTTACTGTGCGCGTTGTTTTTATTGTGCTTGAAATGGCTAGTCAACTCATTGGTCAGTTAATGGGTCTGATGATGGCCTCAACGGTCGGCCCAACAAATGGAAACAGGGCGCCTATCATTGGCCAGTTCTACTTGTTACTGATAACACTATTTTTTTTAAGTATTGATGGACATTTGATCATGATTGAAGCAATAGCGCAAAGTTTTGATCAATTGCCAGTTGCCAGTTGCCAGTTGGCACAAGTGGAGTAACAAGAGAGGCATTTTGGAATTTATTGACCTGAACCCAGTACCATCATTTCAACTGCCGTTCTTATCGCTTTACCAGCGGTGGTTTCACTGTTGATCGTTAATATTTCCTTCGACGTTATGACAAAGGCATCACCACAGCTAAATATTTTTGCAGTGGGTTTTCCAATCATAATTATGCTGAGAATGTTTATCATCATGTTTACCTTAAGCGGGCTTGTTCCACAAATGATTTCCCTGCTTCAACAATCATTCACAATGATGAATGAATTAACGGTGAATTAATATGGTCGAAGGACAAGACGATAGCCAGGAGAAAACTGAACAGGTGATGCCAAAAAAACAGGAAGTGGCTCACGAAAAGTGACAGGTATCACGTTCTCGTGAGTTAACGACAATGGCTATATTACTTATTAGCTCATCAAGCTTGTTTATTGTGGAAGATAATATTGCGTACACGATACTAGGGATAATGAATGGTGGATTCATTATAAACCGCACTGATATTTATAGTACTGAATTTATTCCGATAGCACTGATGAAGACCGGCACATCTGCAGTTCAAGGTTTGGCTCCATTATTGCCCACTTTGTTTCTGGTGGCTCTTGTTGCGCCTATGGCAGTTGGCGGTTGGATATTTTCAGTAAAAGCACTTTCTTTTAAACTTGATAAGTTGAATCTCAAAAAAGGGATGGAACGTATATTTAGCGTAAAGGGACTAATGGAACTAGCTAAGGATTTGGCGAAATTCGCAATTATTATTGGCTTATCGATACTTTATCTCTGAGTAAATTTGAATGATCTGCTTCAAATAGAAAAAATGGATTATTGCCTGGGCCCGCAGATGCCAGTACTTCAATTATCTGGGCCTTTGTTCTATTTAGTGCTTCGACAATTTTAATTGCTGCTGTTGATGCTTCGTTTCAATTATGGGAACAGACCAAGCAATTAAAATTGTCAAAACAGGAACTCAAGGACGAAATAAAGGAAACAGAGGGTAAGTCAGAGGTGAAATCCCGTATCCGCAAAATGCAGCAACAATTGGCTAATCGCCGCATGTTTGAAGAAGTTCCAAAAGCAAATGTAGTAATTACCAATCCAACGCACTATTCAGTAGCTCTTAAATATGACAAAAATAAAATGGGCGCGCCCAGAGTAGTTGCCATGGGCGTTAATTATATGGCTCATCGTATTCGACTGATTGCAGATCAACACAAAGTAATATTGTTTTCAGCGTCATTGCTTGCTAGAGCAATTTATTTTAATACTAAACTTGACCAGAAAATACCAGCTGGCCTGTATTTTATCGTTGCACAGGTACTGACTTATGTATTCCAGTTAAAAGCGAACCGCACTGATCGAAATATTCCGACTCCAGAGAAACTGTCTAATATTTCAATTCCGGATGAGTATAGAAAATACTAGACCTGGCGCATTAATCGTTGTTCGTATCTCGGTTATGCAGGATAGCTGCCATGGGCAGCAAAATACGAATAGTCAATAACGAATAACGAAAAGCTATTTAATTAATGATTGCACAAAGTACAATACTGGAAAATATCGGTGGCATAAATCGAATGAGCCTGTGGGCGCCACTGCTTGTCATGATGGCCCTGTCCATGGTGGTGATCCCGCTGTCACCATTTGCTTTGGATATGTTATTTACTTTCATATATTTCATTGTCATTAGTAGTTTTACTTGTCGTTGTTTATAGCATCCGATCACTGGAGTTCGCTGCATTTCCTGCCATACTTTTAATCGCTACTCTGTTAAGGCTAAGTTTAAACGTTGCTTCAACAAGAGTGGTTTTGTTAAATGGTCATAGTGGTCCAGATGCAGCCGGGAAAGTCATTCAGGCCTTTGGTGATTTTGTTGTAGGTGGGAACTATACTGTTAGCTTTGTTGTGTTCCTGATTTTGATAATTATTAATTTTACGATAGTAACGAAAGGTGCAAGGAGAATATCTGAAGTCAGTGCGCATTTTACCCTCGATGCTCTTCCGGGGAAACAAATGGTGATTGATGCCAATCTAAATTCTGACATTATCAATCTAGGAAGAAGCCTTCATTCGTCGTTCAGAGGCCGCATAAGAGGCGGATTTTTATGATTCTATGGATGATGTCAGCAAATTTGTTAGAAGGGATGCAATAGCCGGCGTATTGATCCTGGTGATTAATATAATTAATGGTCTTGCAATTGGGACCCTGCGGCACGAGTTGGCGGTTGCAGATGTAGCTCAGATTTATACATTACTGACAATAGGTGATGGTCTGGTTGCTCAAACCCCGTCTTTGTTGCTTTCTACCGCCGCTACAATCATCATCACATGATATGGGGCAGCAAATTCTGTCTCAGCTATTTCATGATCCTGGAACTCTAGCTGTTACTGCTCTAGTTATTGGTGTTATGGGAATAATCTCGGGTATGTCGAATATTGCCTTTCTATCATTGACATTGGCACTTGGTGGTTTTTCCTATTGGCGCTATCAGGACACTCAGGTAATGGTCGAAGAACCCGCAATAGAAGAACAACAACTGGAATCAGTAAGTGAAGAAAGGGAATCAAGCTGGGAAGATGTCGCCCTGATTGATCAAATAGGCCTTGAAGTGGGATATCGCTTGATCCCCATGGTTGGCAAGAAGCAGGGAGGTCAGCTGTTATCGAAAATCAAAGGAGTAAGGAAAAAGCTGATTCAGGAACTAGGATTTTTTACTGCCGATAATTCATATAATAGACAGTCTTGATATTGAGCCCAATAGCTATCGCATATCAATCAAGGATAGTACTGTTGCTAGAGCAGAAGTTTTTCCCAATAACGAACTAGTTATTAATCCTGGTCAGATATTTGGTGAACTGCCCGGCACTATCCGGTTTTTGGGCTTAATGCGGTATGGATAGATGCCAGTCTCCATGACCAAGCCCGGACCTATGGCTACACCGTTGTAGATGTCAGTACGGTAATCGCTACCTACATGAGTCAGGTTTTGCAGGATCATGCACGTGAACTGCTGGGGCATAGTGAAGTGCAGGAGTTACTGGATAGATTTTCGCAATCAACGCCAAAGGTTATTGAAGACATTATCCCAATAAATTGTTCCTCTCGGTGTCGTTGCAAAGGTCATGTAGAATCTGTCACGGGAAAATATCCCGATACGGGATATCAGGATTATCATTGAAACCGTTGTTGAAAAAGCACCTCGTACTCAGGATCCCGACGTACTTAGTTCTGTTGTACGTATTGCCCTTGGGCGCCTGATAGTAGAGCGTATTACCGGCAGCGAAGAAGAAATTCCAGTTATAACTCTGGATATGTCTCTGGAACGGTTATTGCGGCAAGGTATACAGATCATGTCTGAAGATGTTTGGATTATTGAGCCGGGATTAGCGCAGAAGATGATGCAATCATTGAAGGAATGCGTCGAAACGTGGGAGGTGAGCGGCTAGTTAACAATTTTGTTGGTACCAAACAATTTGAGAAAGATGTTGGTAGGGATGACAAGACAGGTCGTTCCGAGACTGAGCGTACTTGCATTCAGCGAAGTATCTGAAAATAAGCAACTAAAAATAGTTGTCGCTGTGAGTGGTGAGCAATAACACTTCAAGATGTTGTGGGATAGAAGATGAAGATAAAGAAATATTTTGCCGCAGATATGCGGCAGGCATTGAACTTAGCAAGGTTGAAGCAAGGTCCAGATGTCGTGATACTGGGAAACAGAAAGGTTCTTGGTGGGGCCGAACTTCTTGCTGCGGAGGATTACGATGAAACTCTGTTCATTCAAGAAAATACTAATAGTAATATTGAACAAAAAAGTTCCAGCGTAGTACAGAATTCTGTTGACAGTACTGGTAACAAAGAAATAGTTGAAGATTATTTAGCCAGGACTAAACTGGCTGCTGGGAAAGAGAAGATCTGGACCAGAGAACCTTCCCTTGATCTTATTCAACAGGAAATCAACTCCATTCGGAAACTACTGGAGCAGCAAATGTCGAGCCTGACCTGGGGTGATGTTGGAAGAAAACATCCACTGTGGGCAGGACTGCTACGAAAACTTGGTGACTTAGGTATTTGTCCGGTCATTGCCAGGATGATTGTTGAGCAGATACCTGAAAACTATGAACTCGAACAGGCCTGGCGGACAACTCTTGCTTTACTCAGCTATCGTATCTCAATCCTTAGTGACAGTATATTGTCACACAACAATATTATTGCTTTTGTAGGTGCATCGGGGACAGGTAAAACAACAATAATCGTAAAGCTGGCTACGAACTATATTCTGGAAAACGGTACATCAAGTATTATTCTGGCGACCCTGGGCTCATATCGAGTTGGAGGAAGAGAGCAGTTAAGCAGTTATGCCAAGATCATTGGCATAACTCTGCAAATGATACATAACAAAAATGATATAAGTGATCTGCTTGATCAGTTTTATGGGTGCAAACTTATACTGATCGATACTGCCGGTCTCAGTCCATAGGATGTACGAGGTCGGGAGCAAATTAACCTCCTCAAAACAGCTAAAGTCCCGCTTAAACTCTGTCTTGTTCTATCAGTTACTTCTCAGGTAGTGGCACTCAAACAAGTCATTGCTGCACATAAGTGTTTGCAGCCAAATATGTACGTTCTTACTAAGTTGGATGAGGCTAATACCCTAGGTGGAGCACTATCGGTAGCTATAGATGAAGAACTAAAAATTGTTTATCAGTGTGCAAGACAACTGGTGTCTGAAGATCTGAACCAGACAGACGCTACAGATTTAATCGCCCACACTGTTTCAATGAAGAAAAAATATAGCAGTGAAAGTGATAAGGTGCAGATTGAACAGGGCTTTGGTAAACATTCCGTGTACCATTCAATTGGCGAACATTATGAGCATTGAGCAGAATGACGGTAATTTGACTATTAGGGCTATAGCGGTAACTGACGGAAAGGGTGATGTTGATAAGGCCAGCGTTTCGACAAACCTTGCGGTTGCTATGGCAGAACTTGGACATGAAGTAATGCTATTAGACGCAAATTTGAGTTTAGCTAATATCGCAGTATTGCTCAGTTTGCATCCCAAGCGAAATCTTTCTCATGTTATACAGTGAGAATGTGGTTTACAGGATATCCTGTCAAAAGATCCCAAAGATATCAATATCGTTCCTGTCGCATCAGGCATAAAAATGATGAGTCAGCTAACAGTTAGGTAAAACGGTGCATTGGTTCAGGCTTTTGATGAGCTGACTGATATGATTGAAATACTAATTGTAGACACCTCTGCAAGCTTGTCAGACAGCGTATTGATGTTTTGCGCCGCATCTCAGGAAATAAGTTATCATTCTATGTAATGAACCTGCTTTACTTACCAATACCTATGCACTGATAAAACTATTGAACCTGGAACATGGTGTGTACCGCTTCAGGGTATTGGTTAATATGGTTGATTCACCCAGCGAAGGAAGGGAACTTTTTCTCAGGCTAGTTCACGTAACGGAACAGTGCCTGGATGTTGTACTGGATATGATGTGGACAGTACCAAGAGATAAATCCGTTTTGCGGGCTGTACAACAGCAAAAACCACTTTTGCTCACTTATCCTAGTTCACCAACAGCAATTGCTCTCAAGGAATTGGCAAGAGTTATCGATAAATGGCCTAGAAGCAAAGTAGCAAACGGAAAATTAGAGTTTTTTATGAAGCGCATAGTGCATTCCAAGACCGAAAACCAGCTAGGTGTAGCGCTATGAGTAACTTAACGGTTTACAAGACAACAGCTCAGGATGAACTTGTTGCAGAACATGCAGCACTGGTAAAGCGGATTGCATACCACCTGTTGAGTCACTTGCCATCGTGTGTGCAGATGGAGGATTTAATCCAGGTTGGTATGATG
>Ga0056106_100009_pt1 | contig 34402 bp, 55 predicted proteins | sample WorMetcrassitun1_FD_77012 | JGI IMG/M metagenome (GOLD analysis project Ga0056106, IMG submission 77012) | Marine gutless worms symbiont microbial communities from Max Planck institute for Marine Microbiology, Germany - Olavius crassitunicatus.1 ... | reverse complement strand
TAGCGGAAAAGCCTGGGCAAAAGCTCATTTGGACGGCCCTATTCTGCAGAAGTCACTGACACGCTTTCATATCCCGTGGCAATGGAATGGATCTGAAACGATATTACTAAGTATGGCAACTGACCAACAAAGTAATGTTCAACCCATCCGTCAACACTAGCGAGAAAAGTACGCCAGCTACTCCTTCAATCACTTCAATGCAATTCAGGCCTGGAGAATCTTCAATGAGGGAGTGGTGGAGAATTTCTATGTTTAATCATTTTGACCAGTTCATCACCTGGCTATTGTTATTCACTACCTCGTTCTCGTTTTCCATATTAGCCTCGTCACCCCTATTGGCGGATGACCCTATTACTATCTGGGGAACTAATTTGGGAACACCAGTAAGTGAGTTCGATATACAGAAACATAGCATCACAATTTTTCCTGATGACGCCCACCTTTCTCCAGGACAAGACAGGGTCGAACAAGGTGGTTTGCTCTACAAAACCAAATGCTTGATGTTCCACGGTGAAAAAGGGATCGAAGGGCCCGCAGCAAGATTGGTAGGCAATGATGGCTGGTTCAACTTTTCCGATCCGCTCAGAGTATTAAGGATTAGAAAATATCCGATATTGCCAATCTCTGTCGATGGTCTCTGGTCCCATGCGACAACAATTTATGACTACATAAGGCGAGCCATGCCTCAGTATGCACCTAAAAGCCTGACCAGCGACGAGGTCTATACATTAACGACTTACATTCTTTACCTCAATGATCTCGTGGATAAAAATATTGTACTAGATAAACAGAGCATTCTTGAAGTCACTATGCCAGCTAAACAGCGCAGTATTTCCGTTGGATCTGACATTACCACATAAACACAGATGCATTAAGCAAATCAGCGACAAACAGTAGTATTACTAGAGAAGTGGCCCCATCCGTGACACAGTGATTCAGCCTTTGTAAGTGAAATCCAAAGTGCCAAAATCAAGACTACTTCCGGTGATCTGGTACGATTATTTCTATATCATCGACAATGGCGAAGATAGCTTCCAACTCAGAACAATGTTGCTCTTTCATAATCTCAGCCCGGTGTTGCTTTTCATGCTTTTCTGTCATGGCCAGTGTCAAAGCTAACGGTGGTGGTATAGTTCTGAAAAGACATTGAAGATTATCTGAGAGCACTACACCTTCAGTATAATTTCCCGGTTATTTTCTAGCTGCGTGAAGCATGCCATTTTGCTCGTTCGTCAGGTCTTTAAAACGGAAGATTTGTTCAATCCCATTTTTCGGGCAAACCATAGCGATCCACCACTCAAATATACTGAGCAGCTTTTTCGCAGCGTCAGGGAAATCTTCAAGATTCTGAGTAGCTAACCACAACCAGACACCGATCTTGCGCCACATTTCTACAATCTTGATCAAGAAAATAGAGAGTAACGGATTTGTGGTAATCAAGTGCGCTTCATCACCCAACACGAAAGTCGGTCGATGATCATACTGCTCTCTCTCCACGACGCCATTGATTTGATTCATTGACCACATAAAGCCCAAGGCTAGCTGATCTTCGCAGCTCTCATTGGCTAATAGTCCCATTTTCATAATGGTGACATCTGCCTCTGGTCAGGCCTTACCAACGCGATTAAAAAAGTGCCCGGTGGTGCCGGAACAATACAGAGCCATCGCATCCGCCATGTCTTTGGCACGCCCTCGGCGCTTGGGTGTGTTGGACTCGTCCAGTGTCAGTTTATTCATCGCGTTAACCACATCTTCCGTTAACACGATTTCCTGACTGCCTGCCGCTTGCTTTTCTTCCGCCGCGATGATGATAGCCTTTCGAATCGTCAACCGATCCGCCCGCGTTATCACCGCTTCTTCATTGCTGTCACCACCTGTAATCACTATCCGGACTTTCAGTCCCATCTCACCAAGCAGATCGTGTTCTTCGTCATCATCACTGCTATCCGAAGCATCTAATGATAGCTCTTCATTAGTTGATGTCTCTTCATCAAATACAGCTTGCTACGCGTGTTCTTGCTTGAGCATTTCATACGCATCAGCAAAGGGCGACAGGCTAACGTCCTCCTTTGGATAAAGCGTGACCTGATTGACGCTCAATCCAAAGTATTTGCAATAATCGCCAAACAGTTTAAATGAGCCATCTTTTTCAATAACGTAAATGCGCACACCATAAATCGTTGTGACCTGTAACAGAGCATATACCATCAAAGCGGATTTGCCGAAGCCCGATGACCCCAACACCAGGTCAAACGTGTTATTGGCCCGATTTAATTTATTCAGTGGATCAAAAGTCAGCTGCTCGCCACCGCGATTGAAAAACACCATACCGGGATGCCCTATGCCCCGACTACGGTCATAGAAGGGTAATAATCTAGCCAGATCACCGGAAAACACGAGGCGGCTTTTACGGCTGATCTTCTCCTGCATCGGTTCATAGTTCATCGGCAGTTGGCGAATATAGGTATCCAGCAGCGGCAACAGTTCATCTTTTTCTCGAATGGGGCGCAAACCATTAGCCAATAACAACGCATTGGCTTCATTGGTTTTCTTTTGCAGATCAGCCAGTGAATCGCCACGAGTGAAAAGCGTTATGACTGCAGGCAGCAAGTAGTCGCCATGGGACATCCATTCCAGCGCTTCCTTGGCATCCTGCTCAGCAGCCATCGCTTCGGCAGTTTCGCCCTTCGCAGCATTGAGAACTTGCATCACATGATTTTCTACCAAGTCCTACGGTTGAAGTGTCAAACATAAGGAAAGAATGCTGCCTTCTGGCAGTTTATCGAGTAGCGCATACAGACTATCCACAACTTGTCGTTCACCGGTAAAGTGATCGGGTAATGGTTTACGCCTCAATGCATCGATGGTAATTACCCGGTGTGGCAAATCATCAAATCACCATACACCGTGTTGCTTATCAGGCTCCTGCCGTGCCAAAAATAACAAGTCCAATAAGTTATGACTAAATGCCTTATCCTTTTTTTCGGGCATAGGAAGTAAGTCGATCAAGGTATCGAAATCACCTTGAACTACGTCCGCCATGGGGTTAAACCAACGCAATAGCCAGGCGTAGAGATCACAGTCATCACAGCGGCGGGCATCGATCTCGCTTACCACCATCTGTGTAACAAAGCGTTCAGTGATCTGATTGATCTCAGTAACGGGGTCGATATGCTCGTGATCATTAGCCTCACGCCGACGATAAAGAAACACTCGCACCCGGCGCACTTTGTCCCGCCAATTGCCGCCAGTAACCGTGGCATCTTCAAAAAGCCCTGAGCTCCGCGTCATACGCTTAAAATGTCGTTGCATATGCGCTACAAAGTTTCTTGCAAGAAGGCTATGCTCTTTTGTTTGCCTGCAATGTTTTTCTACATAGCTATCAAAGGACCAAGCCAATTCCGAGAGTGAATCTTCGTCTGAAACAAAGCATTGCAATACAAAGGGATTATCATCTGCCGAAATCGTATGATTGATGCAGGTTTGTATATTAGCCTGTGCTTCTTGCAGAAATTTTTCCGAACGCGCCTCAGTGGATACGTCGGTAATTTCAAATATCACGGCAGCATTAAATCCATCTTCTAGCGTGAAAGTTTCTGAGACCTCGTCGTGACCCACCCAGGGCAACCAGTCGCTTAACGAAACCTGACGACGATAGAGCTGGTTGGCATCAACATTAGTAACCACTGATGGCTTTGTTGGTGACTTAAATAACATGACTATTCTCACCCTTCTTGTTCACCCGGCGCGGCAATATGATTTTTGGTATACAGCCGAAAAAATGTATTATAGCCCGGTATAGGATGGCTTGCTGTTGTCAGATGTTTGAATACATACATGGTCAAAGTTGGATTAGGCAACCACTTAAACTCTTCATGTACTTCCTCCGCTTTATCGCTGGAAAATCGATTGGGTTTTACGAGCCTTTCATCGTTAATCTTGTGAAACTTGTTGTCATGAATGGTCTTCATCGATGGCATATCGGTGCCAAATACTTTCGCTTTGGAACCAGCACAGCCCGATAACACACCGCTGTTAATCCAAATCACCGTTAGTATGAGAATCATCTTTCGCATAACGTAATCTCCTTGCAATTGAACTTTTGTCCAGCGGCAAACTGCGATCCAAATGGACAGATATCGCTGCTCCATGATTCACCACTACCGCATCAAAACTCTGTTTTTGTCGAGCCAATAGTCAACGACTCACTTCATTTGTTGCTGACTGCGCCGCTTCACCAGCTACCAATTTATTAAAATTGTCTACGACAGTACTTGTGGTTGGCCCGGTTAACGACGACGTTTGGCGCTGTTATTGTGCTTTTACATAGGTCTAGCCCACCGCACTTAGTCCAGCCAGCCCAATACGTTGAGAAATAAATGACGTGGTATTGGTAACAAAACGTCCCGCGACGCAGGGCACGCCGCTATGGTCAGAGATATAACCCAGGGGTTTTCCTTGACTGCTGTGATTGATGATGAAACCATCCTCAAAGATAAAGGTGGCCGATGTTAAGCGAGCGCTGACACAGGAGAGATTCCAGTCACCAAACCACAGGCCACTGAAAATCATACCTTCGACTTCTGACATATCATGGCCATTGGCTAACAGATTTTCTTTGCCAATATAGATTTTTACCGGGCAGGGATCGGGTACCTGCCCTTCCACGATGATGCGACCAATCAAGGTCCAGCGCCAGTCCATCCGTTAAAGTTGCATCTTTGGGTAGTGCATAAACCGGCTCTACAACAATCTGCTTTTTCTTCTAAGAGTCCTGGCCCTTATTATTCGCTTGAGCCGTATTAGGCGAGCGAGGCAGCAAGCCGGTGAAGCGGCCATTATTACCATCGTTAGTTTCAGACTTCACATAATCAATGGGGTTATGTCAGGTTCCCTGATCAGGATTAACCGGAATTACGTTCTGGCCGTCAAAACCGAACCCAACTGGAGGTCCATCCTGATTCAATCTCCCAATATCATTTTGGGATTTTTCCTTTTGCAGATCAACTAATTCACATTTTAGCTCGCTGAGATTCTGTTGCAAAGAATTTATGGTTGCCTTAGTTTCATTCAGTTTATCCTGTGCCTGCTTATTCGCCACTTCCAGCTTCGATACTTTTTGCTGATTCTCCAACACCTTACCCATGTTGTCCTTGGTTGATACGTTCAGCGTGTCGGCCTTTTTTATCGCCTCACGGGCATAGGCTTGCAGCACCTTGATGGTATTGGTTTGTGTGTCCCGTCCTGCGGTTTGACCGCAGAATCGTATCCATGCATCTACTCAACAGGCTGATAGCTTTCTTGTCGTTCGGAGCACATAACTAATGACAAGCAGCCAATGGCCAGTGACGCCACGTCAATAAGCAAAGGGTTCATACGTTTTTCAGCCATCGCGTCGCTCCTGCTCCTGCTTACTCTTATTCTGCGCAGACTCTTGCGTATTTTAAGGAAGCAGATTTAGGCTTTCCATAAAGGACTGAGCCGAGACCAGATATAGGGTTATCGTATCATTTTCATTCCCTGTTGAGCCTAAGTGGTCATGCTGCACCGTCGCCGTCAACCAATCTCCACGAATGTGGTGGATCAGATTTAGCACCTGGTGGGAATTAGATTCATCGAACTGTAGCTGTAATAACTGTTGCGAGATGTTGCGCAGTCTAACTGCTATTACTGTCAAACCGTTGCCTTGCCATGATGCTATCGGCACAGCTTTTACTAACCCGCCCCAAGTTAATGGCACGGGTGTTGATAATTCAAGCGAAACACGCTTAATCTCACTATCACCACCGAACAAGCGTTCCGGCGCATACAATTGCTGCGCAGCATAACGGGGCAGACGAATGCGCCAGTCTTCAGTAGTGTTAGGCGGACTATGTTCTTTACTGCGATTTCGAACACTTTCCCGCGTCATCACAATCAGCTCGTCGTTGACCGTTTTTATATCGCTGGTCGTTACATCCAATAAATAGACTTGATGATCACTCAACCACTGAACGTGGATACGCGTTCCAGGAAAATACTCCAGACCCATTATATACAAAACGTCGTTAGCAGCAAGCGCCGACACTTTGTGCTTAATACTATCGGGTAGCCAAAAACGCATCTCATCGGGGAAATGAATAATACGTTCATGGCTAATTTGGAGTTGAACATTGATGTGGCGTTTGTCCCACAGTACACGTTCCGGCGCATCCGTGATTGCCGTAACAGCTACCACGGCTAACACGACACTAAACAGTTATCGGCCAAACAACCAATGAGCACACCGTTTCATAATTCACCTTCAGATCGCTGGAGGGGTTTTCCGAGCTCATCTTCTTCTAGCAGCACTGGGCGCATGGTTTCATTACAAGCCAATGCTAATCCTCAGGGATTAATCTCTTTGTCAACATCAAAGCGAACAATACGCAAGGGATAACGCAGCGATACATCCTTAACCGGATGGCCACCGATCGACTCCACGAGGTTGACATCCAGCCAGGTTTTCCAGACACTGCTGATTTCAATCTCAACGTGTTGACGGATATAAGATTGCCCCAAGATTTCCTGCACCGAGCGAACCAGCCGGCGCAGCTCACCTGGTCCCTATTTAGCATTCATACCTGTTTCCAATGCTGCGCGACATCCTGGTGTAAGAAAGCCATGCAGCGCATATATCTGCTTGTGGTAGTCCTTTTCACCATCACTCGGCCAGCGATTCAACTGTTGGAAGATGTAGTAGGCAAAGGCATAAACCAGTGACGCAGGCACATTATCAAAATTGGTTACCATGCCCTGAGTCAAATCAGGTGTGATATAGAGCCGCCGCGTCTCCTGTAATATGCCGTTACGCCACCACAACGCAATGACCGTAACAAGCAGACACACTACAATGATACGTAAAGTACGAATTATGATCGCTGGTAGCTAACAACCACTGCTGCGTCTGATTATTTCGAACTGCCATCGGCTTTTTCATCACTTTAATCTCCGGTCAATATCCCAAATCTGGCTTTTTCGTATAAACGTGGAGCGCAGCAAACGAAGATCTTCGAGCCATAGGCGCAAACGCAACTGATAGTATCTCAGCAGCCTGTCACACTTGAGCTTTTGTAATACCGTTGCGCAAATGACAACCCAGGCAATCACTAATAACAAACCGATACCGACACCCATCATCAGATAACCAAATAGTCCGTATACAATTACACTGTCAGGCACCATGACGATACCGTCCATAGTGACCAGCAGCATCAACTCTGAAAGTGAACAACCTCTGAAAATCGACGGTTCTGCATTCAGACGCACTGGCAACAGATCGTTGTTTTCTTGCTGAAAATCCATGATTTAGATAATGCCGACAGCTTCGTTCAGGAAGAAGGGCACGATAGCCAACAACACACCAGCAATCACTGCGGTCAAACCTACAGAACCACAATCAGAGTCATTAGAGCTACACACTTCGTTAAACTTGGAGAGCAAAATCCAGCCAATCCACAGGAATCCTGCACCCGAAATCACCATAGCTATGTAGTCGATGGCGTCACCGGGCCAACCATGCATAAAAGCCAAATAGTTACCGTTAGGTACCACGCTCGACGGATCGACCGGCACGGGCAATTGCGCCTAGACGGATATTGAGACCAGCCAAAGCTAGAATATTGAAAAAGGAGTGATGTATAGCTTCTGCTTAAAAGTATATTCGTGCATTGTAGGGATCATAGTCTTTCTCATGGTTTTGCGTAGTATGTTTTTCGTCAGTGCTATCGCAGTAAGAGGCCAAGAACGAAGGTTAAAAAAATCGAGTGAACTGATCGAGTCAGAAAGTCATAGAAATTTATTTTTCGGTGTGACCAGGTCTTCCACTGGGTAACAATGACCCAGGCGATCAAGATATAAAGCGCCGAATAAAAAATCAGTAAAATAGTTAGACTGGAGCTATCCATTGGCACGCCCAGAGTCGCCCCAATGAAAGCAGTATCTTGAGAAGCAGAAAACCCGTCATTAGCGGTAAATGCCGTCTATTGGTGATAAAGAGCGAGGTTCTCGTCGCTCCGCATTAACGGCATCAAGAATGCCTTCTTGAATTTTTTTGAAATCGATTTTTAATCGTTGATAATCGACTTGTCTGCGATCATTTGGATTTTTATCCTGCTGGACTTCGTCAATGATCTTGGTGATAGTTTCCAGCCCGGCGCTTAAACATAGAAGAGCAGACCGCTCTTGATCGGTAATAGCGTAGGTGGGCGCTGACAGAAGAGCAATTATTAAGGTGGAAATTACCTGGGTTCGCATGATCATTGTTCTTTGTTGAGACAATGATCATGAAAATTTCAGGTTAGAGGTATGGGAAAGCTTTCATCAGGGAAAGAAATTTAATGTAGCTTGGAATCTCTGGGCACCATTTAGACACTTCAATCTTTAACTAACACTAATCTAGCTGACTCCACATCACAGCAACAGGTATCGACCCACCATAATCAGTACTTTCAACACCCGACAAGAGTTTTAGCTAGTAATTTTCTTTTCATATTTTTTAATATAGGTGCTCAAAGTATTGTGCTCACCCACATCATCATGAAGTACTAAAAGATATTTCCACTGTTTACCACCATGTTTCAGTAGGTAATCACTCGCGTGCTGACACCAACGGACAGCGGTATCAGCTTTCGCTATGACTGCGATATCTTTCGTTTCATTTTTCACTTTAGTCTCCACCAACAGGATGCAATCATCGACCTCAACAACAAAGTCAGGAACATATTCTGAATGCTCAATGCCATCCTTGTAAAAAAACTGGAACTGACTTTTTGCAGGTCAAACCATCTGTTTGCATCTCTCTCTATAATTATTGCAAAGCGTCTTTCAATATCTGAGTCAAATTTTTGTAACGAGTATAGGCACTTTGAGAACTCACCAAATAGCATTCGCTTTATCTTGTTTTTATCTGTTACTGTATCCCGATAATTAAATATCCTGTATCCAGATAATTAAATATCGGCTGCCCCATAGCAACGGTGTAAGCACAGGGTTTTAGTGGCGTAAATCCACCATACACCTAAGTCTCATACTCTGAAACATCATCCAAGAAATGCTCAACTATTTGCGCATGAATAAGATCAGCATGCTCGTCATATGAAGTATCATCAAAATCTATGATGGCGTGAATGATATAATTTTCTAGTAGAGATTCTGAAATTTCGACCTGGGTGGTCAAAGTCGTTTGCTCATTAGTGTGTAAATTCTGGATAACAATATCTCGTTCGGCGTACTGAAGATTTAACTGAGACACATCCAAAGTAAATGCTTTGTAAGCATAACTACTAATCTCCCTTTTAGGGATAACAGCTACCTTAGGGATATCAATTGCCTCCTGCTTGATTAACTTTGATATTTTAGCAACAACCTTAGCCAAATCAATTTCTTCTTCTGATTTCAACAATGATTGCTGTTCACCAGTTAACTACTCTTTCACAGCAGCAATAATGGTTTTTTTGCACATCTTCGTTCAATAACGTATCTGTCGAGGAAATTATCTCCGGCTTATTCTTAAAGCTATTGATGATATCTAACGTCACCTCAGCGACTTTTTGTTCATTTTCACCGCTGAATACAAGCCTTTCTTCACGAGGAGGCGGATAGCTTGTTCCGTCGCTTTCGGAAGGAGTTACGCCTCGAACAATTAAATCCAAATTTGAACCAACTTCAACGCTTTCCATGTGCGTATCATGCTCAGACGCATCAAGGATTAACTGTTTTAGGTGTAGTGGATTTTCAGGGTTATTAGCCTCATCGACGATCTCCTGAAACCGGTCATGCGCAACGATACTGAGCCGATCAACAGGCTCCACTCCAGTACGTTTACCGTATGGAAGCCTCAACCCGCGTCCAATAAATTGCTCAATCAATGTCCGCGCATTGGCTGCCATTAGAGGAACGATGGTATAAAGGTTGGTAACATTCCGCCCTTCTTTCAACATGTTTACGTATATAACTACCTCTGTAGGCTCGTCAACGCTTTCAACAACCAACAGTCGTTGAACCATTTCTTCTTCAGCAGCACCAGAGCGACTGCTATCCACCTGAGTGATCTTACCGGTGTAGTTTTCATCGAAGAAATTATCGGATTCCATAATAGAGAGCAGTTCAACAGCGTGAGTCGTGTCGCGAGCAATAACCAGCATAAATGGTTTGACTAACAGAAGATCATTTTGTTTTGCGTAGGTCATTAATTCGACTTTTGTTTGCTTATGCAAACGAATACCGTCCATTAATTTTATACGCTCTACTTCCCGTGGACTGTACTGGTTTGCATTGAAATTACGTTGCGTTACAACAGCGGGTTCTTTTACGAAGCCATCATCCATTGCCCTGGCGAGCGGATAGTCAACAACAACATTTTTGAAAGGAACTGTTTCACGATTAGATTCAGTAAAAGATGTTGTCGTTAGCTCCAAACCAAGAATTGGATTTAGCTCGTTTATCGCCTTCATACCGACATTGGCACGGTAGCGATGAGATTCATCCATCAATAGAGCCAAGTCATCCGATTCAGATAAAGAATTAAAGTAACTATCATCAAGGTACTCCGATAAGCGTTTAATACGTGGTGCTTTACCGCCTCTTACTTCAGATACAATCTTTGAAATATTGAATATATTGATTGTCACATTGCTCAACATTCCAATATTTCCACCACGTGCTTCGTAGCTATCACCGGTAATAATTTTCGGCGGGTATGCTGCGAACTCCGCAATGCCTTTAAAGACATATTTTGGCGAATTAGGTGTAAAGTCACTAATCAGCTTATCGTAAATCATTAAGTTAGACGCAAGAACAAAGAAGTTATTAATACCATACGCCAAATTAAGATAACTGATAAATGCACCCATAAGTCTCGTTTTACCAACACCCGTGGTCAAAGCAAAGCAGAGCGAAGGAAAATCTCGCTCAAAGTCTTCCAACTTAGAAAACTGCGACCTGAGGATTTCAAGCAATACAGGCACATCATGATTGTGTTTGAGCAACTCACTTCGAGCATCGCCCACTACACAGTACTATCTATTGCTGACTTTAACGCCTCAAGCGATTCACGCTGATGAGCTCGAAGACTTAATCGACCGGAAATGTTATTTAAGATACGCTCACTCATTATTGTTCTTCTCTAACATTACCAAAGAGGTTTTCTTGCTCAAGCTCTTTCTCATTTTGCGGCAAGTTTTCCACATTCAAGCTGTAATCATCGTGCGCCAACTCACAACAACTGAGAGCCATTTTCGGCAGTTTCTTTATCGTCAAATTAGGAAAGCGTTCTGACTTACACCGGAATGTGCCACAACAAATAAGTAACGTTTTATCTCCTCCTGCTTCATCGGAAATTTGTTGAAGTTTTTCTACAGAAAGATTTTGAGTCATCACATAAATAAAATCGGACTTCGTAGAATTGCCATGATTCCACCATTCAACTTCGGACGGTTCGTATTCAAACCTCTCAAGCTTACATATAGCCTCAGATAGCATTTTTGCGTTGTAATCTTTATTTACAACCCAATTATCCCATTTATTCCTTTCTAATAAGGAAGGTACGAGCGAGTAATAACGGAAGCCACCACCACCTTTCCAGTTTGCCGCTTTAGTAATAGCCCAATGGTCGCCACCATCAATAACCTTCTTCAAGCGCGGAATAATGTGCGTATAGCAAGTGTCTTCCAGCTCGATCAAAATCCAACGATGATTTGTTTTCTTGGCAACAGCGCCCGTAGTGCCAGACCCGGCAAAGGAGTCCAGGACTAAGTCGCCATGGTTGGTAGCAATATGGATTATTCGCTCTAATAACTGCCCTGGTTTGGGCGTAGCAAATGGTTCAATTTCAGGAAGAAGCTTTCTCAGATGATCTTTCCTAGCAGACTGATTAGAATCAATCTCTGAAGATGATCACCACGTCTTCGGCGCCACCCCCATGGATATCTGATAGATATTTTTTTATTACGAGCGAGCTATCACCCTTTTTTCCAAAATAAACGCACTCTTCAGCTAAAGCCGTATCAAAAGTTTTTCTACTAAACCTCAAATAATTATCACTGGGCGGCTTAATCTTTCGTCACGAAGGTAATGTAATCTCAAAATGCAAAGATTCGTCTCCACTTTTAGCCGCCCCATCTGCACCTTGCTTCCATGACCCTCTAGAATCGTCATCAGGGTTTTGGTATCTCTTTAGTTGTGCCTCTCCTCTCTCTAAAAAGTTTCGTACATTTTTCCAAGAAGTAGCCTTCATTGCATAAATTAGAATGTAGTCATGAGAAGTAGAAATCGCAATGTCGTTTTTCCTCTCAGCATCTTTCTCCCAAATTATTGACACAACAAAGTTATTTCTGCCAAATACTTCATCCATGAGAACTTTGAGATACGTCATTTCGTTATCATCTATAGATACCCATATTGAACCTTCTTCACAAAGCAAAGTCCTTAATATCAACAAGCGATCTCTCATCAAAGAAAGCCAGATGGAATGCTCAATCACATCATCATAGTCTTTAAAGGCATTACCTGTGTTGTACGTTAGATCAATAAAAATACACTTAACCTGGCCAGAATACTCTTGCTCTAGGGCTTTCAAAGCTAGTAGGTTATCGCCATAAATAAGCTTATTTTCAAAAACATCATCATTAGACACTCGATAACTTGCATGATAAGACTTCGTCGGATCTTTCAATAAAATACGATGCTCAAGCTTCGAGCGCTTATCCTTACCAATCCATGCCAATTCTAACTTTGTCTTTTTTATTGTCTGCCTTACGCTATAAGCTCTAAATCTTTCAAAATTCGTTTATATCTTTGCTGAAAGGCCTCCCGACCACCTTCCATTATCCGGCAAATATCTTCACGCGTTTTGCGCTCCTGAAGACCACCGGAATTATTCGATACTATTTGGCCGCCAACAAAATCCATTATAGTCACTAATTCTGCATCAACATTTACCACAACATTGGTGTTATACGTTACAATCATTAGCTGCCGATACTTTTTGTTCTCCCTCAATTGCTTCACAACCAACTCGGAAACCAAAGCGTTATCCAGGCCATTTTATGGCTGATCAAGGATAAGTGACTCATTACCATGAATGAGCAGGAGGGATAAAATAGCTGCGGTTTTTTGCCCTGCCGATGCTTGTGCGATACCTTTGTAGGGCTGCCCTTTCGCTTGGCGATATTCAAGCCGAACTTCATCTTCGTGGAACCAGTGGGACAGTTCATTGAAAGCTTCAACTGGATTTGTCTTCAATCTTTTAACGAAACTGCCGTGCAAGATTGTTTTAAGAACCTCCTTCCCACCCTCTTCAAGCATCTGTTTTATTTCAATAAGCCGTTCGCCCACACTACTTCCTGCGTGAGCTGGATCAACCATATCCCACAATATACCGCTAGGCCGACCTCCCAACTCTTCATCATCCTGATATATATAACCAAACTGACTTGCCCCGATAAACCTGAGAATTTCCCGAAATTTTTCGACCGAGCCTCGACTGTCTGCTATTGAGCGCAATGTCACCTTTAGCATATCGCTATGAGCAAAAAGTCCGGTGATAAATTTTTATCTGATTTCTGTGAGATTTTCTCGACACGCCAAAAGTTCTTCTTCTGCTACCCTAACGGTCTCTTCGGTATCCGGCAGTTGCTCTTCTATTTTTCTAAGCCTTGATATTTGAACCGAAAGTTTAGATTCCGTCAAAACAGCCTCAGAAACTGCCTTGGCGCTATCTATCCCAGCGGCCTTAAGCCTTTTTATTTTCTTTTGATATGTCAGTATGTGAGTGTTATTTTCTGTTTCCCCAATCGCTTTCTTTGACACGCTTCTTGACAGCATCTAAATCAGCAGTCATCGTGGCCACATCTTTAACTAGCTGATCGTATTTGGCCTTTAACGATTTGGCTACGGATAAACCTTCCACCTTTATTGTTTTTTCAGCATCTGATATACCCTCAAAGTTTTCCAGCGTTGCATCACCGAATTCATCAAGTTCATCTATAGCGGTTTGCAGCACCTGAATATCATTTTCAAGGCCTTGGTAAAATTCGTTAAGCTCGTTCTTTTGAGTCGTAGCTCGCTTATAGGACTTTAATAACTCTCCAAACGTATCATTGGAAAAAAACACGTATCTTTTTCCTTGCTTCTTTATACTCATTCTTTAAAGCCGGTTTTTTCTCTAATTCCTTTTTCTGCGCTTGAAGTCTTAGGTATTCATCCAATAACTTCTGTTTTTTCACGTCAAAATCATTTTGCCGCTCGAGCTTTTCGTCCACGATGGAATCATTGATATAATCAAGCAAGGCCTGCGGATTATTAGCAAGTGCCAGAATCTGTTTCTGACTAAATATTTTAACTGGGAAAACATCGTGCGCTTGCTCTGAATTAAGCTCTGTAAGCTGCCATACATCATTTTCCAACGATGAACTTTCAGCGTATTATCACCATTGGAATTGACACTTTTCCATGTATACCTATACTGTTACTGGATAGCATCAACACTCTTGTTAACAACCACATTCAATTCGGAACCATCCTGCATCATGCCTAATTTTGATCCTGATGTATTGGTCTATTTGAAAGCTTCAAATGTACGCTTGATTTCAGAATCTTTTAGCCCATTAATTTCATTTTCTTGTGCTAACGATAAGCGTAAACACTCTACTATTGTTGACTTTCCACTACCGCGACCACCTATAACTGCGCTATATGAAGGATTGAATTTCAACTCTAATGGATTGACCCTTATTAGAGATGCATATCTTGCAAACAAATGGATTGAATCCATTGCTCAGGCAAAGTTTGCGGAATATCTGGCTGATTATCACTTCTGTGAATAGATAATTCAGGATCAAGCAGGGCAAAACGTAAACCTCCGATGCTAGAAGATGACATCTTGACCCAAGTAAATTCACTACTTATATCGACTGGTTTATGGCTGTCCTAGCCAAGAGCAACAGCAAACTCATCAAGTTTTGACTTATTCTTTTCTATCACTTCTGACGCTGGGTTTATAATCTCAACAGCATTTAGTTTGTCGAATATGGGAAGTAAAGTATTATGATCAGTAATGAATGATAGTAGACCCTTAGGCATATCAATATGAGTGGCACACGCTATGCCATCTTCCTGATGCACTTTGGCAATCACATCCTCAACACTTGAATTAGTAACTCCATCGCTGTTTCCTCGGCCGCCTTGATAGCCAACCGATCCTATCAGCCCGTCAATATCAGCTCCCTGCTTGGATGAATCAAAAATGGCGATAAGATGTATACTACTATTACAGGATATTTCAACCCCAGGAAACACTTCAAAGCCAGCCCATTTATTCTCAGCATCTTGTTTAAGCTGATTGAGTGCCGCTCTAAAGCCGTCTATCCATTCTTCTGAATTATGATCTGTCACCACAACACAGTTAATGCCGACATTTAGATACAGCTCCAGCTATTCGACAGACTGAATATCACTATCCCCACGATAATCCTTAGATGCCGGTGTATGTGTATGAAAATCTACTTTCCACCGCCGTAAATCAGACCAGTCTACACGCATACTTTCATTCCAAATTTGATTAAATCATCGTCCATTTAATAGCAAACAAACTGTTTTCACCCAACCTTTTTGTTAGCCTCTCTTCTGCTGTAAGTATCATTTCTTTACGACAGGCATCCACTTCATCTTGCTTATCAAATAGGTCTCGACGATCTTTATTCCTTTGAGATTCCAGCTTTTTTTACCGTTTTTGAAGTCCTAGCTTTTCCTCTAATGTTGACGCTAACTTGGCGTCCCTTCTGACCTGCCGTATTTCTTTATCAAAGTCTTTAATAGATTGCCTTATCATCTCTTTAAGGTCATCAGCCCATGCATCAAGCTTTGTCATCTCTCCATCAAAGAAAGCGGCATTACTCGAACTAATTTCATCGATAATCGACGCCTTGCTCTCTTCATATTTTTGTTTTAGAAGCGTATCGACGTCCTCATCTGCGTGCCGAGCACCATCGCCAGCCGTGGCTGGAAGCGAAAACACCAGCTCCATTTTCTCCTGTAAAACTGGAGCCCCATCATCCGAAACAGCCGATAGAATAAGGTAATCTTCCGTCTCTGCACTATTGATGGTTAGTTTATTCAGCGACAGCCATCTCGACTTTCCAACAAGACCAACAATGGATACCGCATTTTGAGGGTGGTTTGTATAATCAAAAGTAAGGCTCGCAACAGGAAGGTTTAAAGCACATACGGAGTCAATAACACATTGCGCCAAGGGATGCCTTGGTCGATAAATATCGGCGTCTTCTATCGGCTTATTATCCGGCACACCCATTCGATATTTTCCTAGCAGAATTCCAGCTCCATTATCTTGCCCCACAAAAGGGTTATGCTTTAATTCAAAATCGCTGGAATCAGCTTCAAATACAGCATCGTCTCCCAACAAATAGTAGGTGATTTTATGGAGTATTTGCTCATGCTTATTGAGGTAATCTTTACTCTTTTCTAAGTTTACCCTCAATTTATCGTGTACTTCAGCATCAAAATTTTCCAGCAACTTCTATCGCGTATTATCCATCGCCGCAGAAATTTGCTCCTCCATATCACTTTGCAAAAGGTCGAACTGTACATTAATCTCGTTAGCACTGCGGCAATCTTGATAGATCCTCATAATCCTTTACTCAAAATCAACGCCGCTATCTATTGTGCCAAGCACCTCATCACTAGCCCCAAACACTCCGCTGAATAACGAAAATTTCTGATCCAAGAGTTCGTATACTCGCTGATCCGTTGCATTTTTTTATTTAGGAAATTGATAACGGCAATATCGTGTTTCTGTCCATATCGGTGACAACGACCAATGCGCTGTTCTATTTTTTGAGGATTCCACGGTAAATCATAATTGACCAACAATGAACAGAATTGGAGGTTAATACCTTCCGCCACTGCCTCAGTGACTATCATTATCTGCACACTGTTTTTGAAATAGTCAATTAATGCTGAACGCATATCAGCGGTTCTAGAACCTGAGAAGCGATCTGTTTCTTGGTTTATTTCCTTCCAATCTGCATATATTTGACGAGACTGCGGATCGGCATTAGAGCCATTGAACAATACAATTCTGTCCGCATAACCATTAGTCTCAAGCAGTTCAACAAGATAGTTCTGCGTGCGTCGAAACTCAGTGAAAATGATAGCCTTATCAAGCGCACACAACGACGAGGCCTTTTCCAAGCCTGCATTTAATGCTTCGAGCAAAGCTAAACCTTTGTCATTTTCCTGAATGGAGATCGTTAAGCCTCTAAACGTTGATAGGTTGTCAATCTCATTCTCTATAGCCTCAATATCTTCCTGAGATAATGGCTCTGGAAAAACCTCGTCATCATTTAACCCATACTCATCACGAAACTCATCCAAAAGCTCTTGATCGTCATCGCCCTCATCAAGAAAATTACCATAGTAATTTTCAAGTTTATCATTGATTTTCAACATTTTTTGCAGCTTTCGCTCCAGCGACTTTAACGCTCCTACAATCACAAACGTGGACGTGGCGACGCCAACAGTTTGTGCAAAACCAACGTTATTAGTTTTCACTGACTGGTGGACAAGGCCTGCAAGTTAGCTCGTTGTAGATAATTCGATACCATGTCGTATAGGTCTTGCTCATCTTGAGATGGAACAAACTCCTGAGTGATTGGCACGCAATTAGTATATCTGATGTATTCCAACACCTGCCGTCGAAGAGTCCTATGGCAGACAGGCATAAGCCTAGCTTTCAATTGATCAAAAATGGCCTGAGATGAAATCCGAGCATACTGCGCTCTGAAACTCTTCGCATCACCAAAAACATATTCATCTATAAAACTTACTAAGCCATACAGCCCTATCAAAAAGTTTTGTAATGGAGTTGCAGTCAACAAAACCTTGGTGGAGTTCGCTAAAGCTATTTTTATTTTCTTCACAATCTTGTTTGATGTCTTATAAATGTTTCGCAACATATGGGCTTCATCAATAACCACCAAATCCCACGGCACCATCATCACATCTTCATCTTTGTTCGCAGCGAAGTTATACGAACAAATAATCACTTCACATGGATTACGCTTATCTGCGTTATAAGGCTTTGTTTCAAGGATTACAGAGGGTATAAAAACTTCTCCAACAGCTCCTGATTCCACTGCTTTCGAAGGCTCGACGGGGCCAATTATTAATATGCGTTTTTTACCTTCAGTCCATTTTTGTGGGATCACTAATCCAGCTTCAATAGTTTTCCCTAAACCAACTTCATCAGCTAAAATTGCGCGCTATACAGGGGCAATTTAAATGCAAAAAGAGCCGCCTCAACCTGATGAGGATTAAGGTCTACTTGAGCATTCAGCAATGTGCCAGTTGTTTTTCCAAACTACTGGCAGAACACCGCTTGACTAGCTCCTGAGCGAAGTATTGGGTCTGATATTGCGTAATTATATTAACGTTCATTTTACCCTATTTTCTTCTGCTCCATTATCCAAACTTCAATATCATCCTTCTTAAAACGCCAGCTACCACCCACCTTGAACCCTGGCAGCTTACCATCAGCGACTAACCTGTAGGCTGTGTTTCAAATATTGAGCGACCTCTTTCAGGGTCAGAATTTCATCAGTCATAGCCCTACCAACCGAAATCAAGCCTGATAGAATAAGGGAATATTGAGGAATCCACAAGAATGTGGGATTCTTGCTTGCTTTGATATCAAAAACCCTAGTTTTCATGGCTCTATGCTTGCTTATTCAGGCACAAGAATTCATAAATACTTCTTGAGCCGCTCGAAAACGATACGGGCTGCCAGTCTTAGCAGAAAGGCAAAAGGCAGGATAACAACTACCGGATTGATACTGAACGGCAGACTGATATAGAGCACACAGGCAGCTACGAATGCAGGCACAACGGATCGTCTAGCCAGATTGAAGACATTACTGCTCTCCCTTTCGCCGCCGCAGCGCCTTAGATCGCGCTACACCAATCCATCAACACTACCCACCAACGCCGCAACCGCAAATATCGGCAACGAAAACAGGATGAGTGCTAAACAAATCACAAAGGTTTGCACCACGTAAGTGAAAGCCTCAAGACATTCGTCATAGCGCTGGTAGAGATCATTTCCCCACACCAGTAACGTTGAAAAACTGCCATTGGGAGCTTTCAGTACATTCCGCAAGGTCGTTTTGAACCAGGATTGATGAGCTACCCAACTTACCGCCTCATCCGTTAACACAACAATATCGTCCTGATCGCAAAAGATCGGTCATACAGTTGCTGGTTGAGGTAAGTTTGGTCAGTTGCCAGAACCGCTTCCGTGTGCTCTGGTCAGAACCAGATCATGCCCGACCGTTCAATAATGATGGATAGCATCAAGCTGATCACTAGCCAAACAACTAGTTGAATCAGTGCTGAGAATAGGTTGCCTATAAGGCTGGGTTCTTTTCTTCTGGGAGGCTGGTACTGTTGTGGTTTGGCCATGGGTTTACCACCCCGGCCTATCGGCCATAGTAACTTGGCCAGTTCACAACTGGCGTATAGCTGCGCCGCATATGCTGGAGCATATCGCCCAAATCATCGGGCAACTCCTGATCATCCATTTTTGAGGGCATGGGAATACGGATTTTCCACAGTTCACTGCCTCTGAACAGGACGAATGCCTACCCTTTGGGAAATGTGACAATATCGGCGGGTAAGATCATCGGTACACGGCTGATACTCACATGATCCTGATTATTTGAGGTAAACCACATACCGCCAATAGCATCTACACCATCGGTAACACCGGAGACAGTCATGATTTCACTGACGCTGACTTCTGGCAGCTGCTTGATGAACATCTCACAGGTTGCTACTTCCTTCACTCCCATGATCAGCATGGTGCCAATATTACCGGCTAACTGTACGACTTTGGCTTCACTGCCCAACTCGGCAATGGGATCACTCCAGGTTTGGGTGTACAAGTTCAGCTGGTAGCCTGCATCACCACTTTTATTAATCAGTGTTTTGAATTTGGGGCCGATCAAGTCGGAGAACTCATCCCCATGGATCACGATATCAGGAGGTTTCTTAGCGTGCTCGAATTACCGGGCACAATACCATGTTTATAGATCTGACCAGCTTAGCTGGTCAGATCTATAAACATGGTATTGTGCCCACTGCGCTGACCACTTCTGGATCGGTAAGGGCGTCCAACCCGACATAGACAACAGCGCTGGATCGTATTGCTTGTGCCCACTCTGGCACTGGCCGTTGATCATCAACGTTAGCCTTATCAGGTGCCAAAATGGAGGCGATATTACCGGTGGTCAGTTTTTCCAAAAAGGGCTTGATGGATACGGTGATTTTCAGGAAATACTCGCGGTCGTGCCGGAAGGCTGAAATTAAGCCTCCTAACACCTGATCAAACGTCACATGGGTATTGAGGTAGCGAACCATCGCCACGGCTTCGAGGTCTTTGCCTTGATCAATACGCGGTAGTGATTTCAGATTAATGCTGTCTTGTAATTCGCCTAGCTCATCCTGCCAATCTTCGGGGCCATTTTCGGCCAGCCAATGCCGACCATAGAGAATTAACAGTGCATCGATATCGGTGATATAGCGTCGTATCTTAAGATAATCTGGCGTTTCACCCATCACCACTAACACCATCGCAATCACATTGATAAATTGCCAGGCAAATTCTTTAAACGCGCTGGCCTCACCTTCGTCCGGTAACTGGTTGGTAATACGAGTGGCAACTTCTGTAATCCGTGAAAAAGAATCAATGGCATTGTAGCGGGCGCTGAGTTTTGGATAACCAAGATGAAAGATAATCAATTGACGTCCCGCTTTTTGTGATTCAACGTAGACGTGCTTGAGGTAGTCCGCATCACCCTTGAAATCTAACACAATCACACAGTTATTTCCGCACCGTATATCCTGTGTGGTTAGCACTTCGGCCAACCTGGTTTTCCATGACGGGTGCGAGCGATTACAATCATATGCCCCACTCGATCACTGAGCGGCATGGTGGCATTGGTTTCCCCTCTGATCCCGACACCGTGAAGTACGGCATCGCCACCTATAGCTGGTGGTGGGCGAACGGGATTCAGAGGGGAATCTAGTGCAATCCATCGCATGACTATTCGCAATAGGGGCGCATGCTCCCATTCAATTTCTTTGCGACGAATCCATTGTTTGATGGTACCGGGCTGTAGGTAGCGCTCAGCCCGTTTATCGCAGACGACATAAAGTCGTTTAGTGTGCGTCTGGTTCCAGCGAAAGCCTCGCCTCAAAAACAACACTGACTCACTCACTGGCACTTGGGAAGAAGACATCACGTAACGGGTGGCTGCGCTTAAGATGGCGTTGGTACTGGATGATTCGTCAGGCCTGGCGACCACGCCATACACCTACTTCACCCAAACGCCCGACACTGAATAGAGCAACCGATGGCGTCATCATCAAAGTGTACGGTGCAGCTAACACAATGTCAGCACGGCTCAGCGCCACTATCGCCGAAGACAATTCGACGGGAGGACACAAACAGCATCTCGACTTCATAACGGTCTGTCACTGCTCCCAGCCCCCTTTTGATAGCAAGATAGGGTAGTGACTCAAATCAAGTCCGTAGTGAAGCCCTCGACAGAGGCAGGTACCAGACGAATCCCTTCGGCAATATTTAAGATAGCCTCGACCTCTTGATAATCCTTTGCCTCAACCAACAGACCGACTGCGCCGATACTGACAAGCTGCTTGCATTTTGCTGCCAGCCAGTCCCGCGAAATCTGATCCGTCCCGACAAGAAACAAGGGTCGCTGCAAATAGCACAGCGCTTTAGGGGTGACCGTGACCTTGCCCGGCTGCATTGAGGGTGTGATGATCGGAAAATTGAAAGGCAATTGGCCTTTCTTTTCCTGACTTGGTACTTTCTCTTGTAGCACTCGTTTAGACAAGTAAGACTCAAGCGGTAAGGTATCACCCGAGTCATAAATCACTGCCAGTGGCTCTCTGACGTTAGCGTTCAAACACAGCAACACACGCACAACACTCCGGCCAAGCCTCGCATTAGAACCACTCTCGCCAGTGCTGTTTTACCCGCTCACGATAACGTTGGGCGCTATCGAGCGATACCGCATCCTGACCTGGATCGTGGTGGCGACCTACCATCTCCCACCAATCATTAGTGTGCTCAAATTACTCATACAAGATTGAGGCTCCAGCACTGAGATTTTTGATAGGTACCAGTGATTCATCAATAGTGGAAAACCGCTGTCGATGCCAACGCCAGTTAACCTGCATCAATCCAGTATCGACAGACTGTTCGTGCTGGATAGCTTGCGAAACTCGATAAACTGCATCTTGTTGAGACTCACAAAACACACTTTGGCCATCAATATTCAGCGCCCATGGCCACAGTATGGCCTCACCGCGATGATGCATACCACTTTTTGTCAGCGCTATCACATAGAGAATATCCGTCGACACATGATGACTCTTGGTGACAATTAGGTAGGCCGCCGGCACGTTTTCTAATGCGACAGTAGCGACAGACTGCATTAATGTAACCCCGACAGCCCACGGCTTAAGCAAACAGTGATTCATAGCCCTAAACTCTCCCTGTTCGGTTGAAAAAAAACGTCCGTTACGTTTTAAGAAAATCGGCATAGCGTCTACCGATGAAGCGGTGGATTGATTCATTAATCGTTGCAGCAGGCCTTCATTCCGATTCAGACTTAAGCGCTGATCATTGTGCCAAACAGTTTTATATTGTGTATGTTCACCCATGCTCTGACAGCCTCATCATCTTTGGCATCGCAGACATATACATCGACACCGCTTTGCTGCGTGCTCGACAATAGACTTACTAACTGGTTGATCTCCGGCAGGCATTGGCGACAGCTCAATGAAACAAATAGGAGCAGACAATCACCCTCAACAAAGCGTTTCTTGGTTAATCGTTTGGCTTCTCTCATATCTGATTTCTGTTGCTGGTGTGTAAAATACGGAGCTAACAAACGTTGATCTAACATCGCGGCATTGGGGTACAGGCGCTCGAAGGCCGCTTGATATGCTTGCTGCGCATATAGCTCAGCATAACGTTGCTCCTGCTGTGGCGATGTTGCGAACATACCCAGGGCTAACAATGGATCAAGGTTAGGATTCCATTTCCCCAACGGGCCACGCATTAAGTCGAGATAGTGTTGATACTCAACCTTATCCAGCCATCAGTGTTTTGCTAAAGTTTGCAGTTCAAGTGTTCGGCTGACCGGCGTTTCAACGCTGGAAGTTTGTGAAACATTCGTTAAAGTGCTATCAGTCTCAGCTATCGCTGTGCTGGCGATAGCCACAATTAGAATCAGCACACTTGTTGTAATCCCTGGGCGATTCATGGCTCTACCTCACGTTGACGCCATAAACGATAGTGTTCATCCACTAACCGACTGAACTCTATTACAGTTGGCAAGATCTCAATTTCAACAGACGGGATCGTTAACATCTCTCCTGCCAGTAGATGATTCATATTACGATTCGCAAACGCATGAGAATTTGCATGAAAGAGATGAATCAGTGATTGATCCGTTGTCATACCATGGAGGTCGAGCTAACTGACAATGCGGCTTAAGCTATCACCCAACAGTACTGGGCCATAACTTTGGTGTTTTTGCCGTTCGGCTGCAATGGGCTTCAATTCACTCGATGGCAATGAAACTATTTTCTTTCATTCTAGCCACTGCTGTTTTGCTATCTCCATATCTGTATCGATAACGAATTGGGCAAACCCTTCACGCAATTAGTACTTCACCGTGCGTTTAACGGAATTGATTAAAGGTCGAAAACTGTTTCCACCTAACGTGGTAATAGCGTCCATCAGGGTCATCGGCCCCAAACGCCGGTGTGGTTCCTGGAGTGCTAATATCAACAGGAGGTACTGTTCATCCACTTCAGGGAATTCATCAATTTGACAGCCATACGGCCTCAGTAAGTAGTCCAGCGACTCTCCTACCGTCGTAATTGTCTCTGGTACTCGTATTTCTACGATATTTTGCAACAAATCTGTTTGAGCTTGCTCAGGCCCGACCTGGACAGACAGATAACGACTCTCAAAAAAGTATGGCTGTCAGCCATGTCTGCCTGCACGGCTGACGGAAGGGAAAATACTATCGTTAAGACCACACCCAATTTGCCAAATACTGTCTCTCGCGTAAATACCGCCTCTCATCCGGTGACTAAAAACGGTCATCAGATTATCGATGGCAGCTTGCTATTAGCAGCGGAAAGCTTTCATGGGCAAAAGGAAGAATAGAATGTAGATATTGGGAAGGTAAAAATTATAAAGGCCTGACTGGAGTCAGGCACTTTATCGTGGGTTACTAGGCAAAGGCCAATTGATCATTGACTTGTAGTCGCATAGCCGATGTTGGCTGCCAGTGTTTCAGTACCACGAGGGTTCCCCATCGTACACTTGAGACACCTATCATCGACGTTTCTGTCAACTGACCCTGCAGTTGTGTCAACAATGCACTGGTACTGTAACTTTCTGAAATTGTGCCTTCGGCACTGATACTCAGAACATTTTCCTCAATGCCTATGTTAATATAACCTGCTTCGACAAATTCCGTTTCTCTTAACTTACTGAGAACAGATCGCACGATCGCTTTATCGGCATTGGCTTTGAGTTTTACTGCACCTCACATTTCCAGGTACTCCATCATCTTTCTCCTCATCATGAATGAACAAGAGAAAGATGTCTCTACGGGAAATCATTTCTCCCGTAGGGGTGGTACAACCGGCTAGCGCATCAACTGTCGTTGGTAACGTTTTCGAGTCATACCAATTTATTGGCAGCGTAATTGCCCGTTGCTATTGAGACTGCAATAACTACAGTGTGATTCGTCATGAGAATTCAGCGTCAAGGAGGAACACAGGCGTTAGTCGAGTAGTCCTTGATGCGCCGATCCTTTTTACCCTTTTACCCAGGGGTTGCAGCTATGCTACAACCCCTGGTACCGGCGGGGGCGGGAAGGCCTAACGGCCAGGGCAGCGCCAGTTGAGCGTGACTGTCAGACACTTACTTACCGCCAGAGATAAATCGCTGTGATCTGCTCACGCTCATGACCGAGTTCCTGAGAAATCGTGTAGCGGACAACGGCATCATTCGCACGTTCGTCTTCACTGAACTCACTACGAATTGGGCCACCACACGCCGATGCATGTTTACCGGTTAGTTCCAGATAGCGCTCTTGTGCATATCGATGTCGCAAACCATGTAACTTGGATAATCCTACCTTTTGCGTCTCACGTTCATAGAGTCGCATTTGCTGAACATACATCAGGTGCGATGGAATCAATGGGTCTTTCCCTGCCACTAATCGCGCCCGCCCTAAAACATCACGTTGCTCGTCGATACAGATAGGGATTTCCCGTGCCATTCCATCTTTGCACCAGGTGGATTTCAAGCGAATGTAGGTATTTCGGTCTGCATAGTCTGGGCTAAATTTGATCATTTCTTCCCGTCGCAGGCCAAAGGCTTTTTGTAGTTCCAGACTGATTTTTAAATGTGGGTAGCTGATTTTTTCAAGCAGTTTCTGATCAAGGTTGCGTGCCTTCGACACATTGGTAACAAAGACGCGTGGCTCAATGACGTAGTAGGCATTATCTTTGGCCACGACGCTTTGCTTGCCGATTTTTTCAGTCCACCAACGCAAAGCGGCCGATCGATTCTTGATGGTTCCAGCTGCAAGATTCTCATCGAGGTATTTAGCCACCAACGCATCAACGTGCTTGGGTTTGAGGGATTTCGCCTCCATGCGTCGATAGCCCACCAAGCTCATTAAGGTATCCGGTCATCATTTGTAACAGTTGAAAGCGTTCACAGCTTGTGTACTGCGACTACCGTCCTGGCTGCGTTCACACAGCGTCTTCAATTGATAGTTCAGATCTTTCACGGACAGCTCCTCGTCGAGAAATAAAGCGTGTTTGTATTCTCGATAAAGGGGGCCGTATTGAGTCGTGGGTTAGCCTTTCAGTCAGAAAAGAAAAAACTCACTTTCCGGCTTTACTCCGACGAATATCTATTAATAATAAGTTCTATCGCGTATTCCACAAGGATAAGGAACATCGCTATGGCCGCCATCCGTTATGTCAAAGAACCCGCTACATTTCTCGTCAAGCGTCATGGCAATTCACCAGATTCATCTAGCAGTAAACAATTGTTATTGAGTGCTCGACTCCACATTGACGAATCAACAGCTGTCAACGGATGGATCAAGGCATCAACGATGCCTGACAAAGACGAAAAATCGAAGCAGAGATTCGTTCGAATTAAAACGACTGTCTGAAAAACAACAGCTCAAAATCTTCTATCTGGATGTCGGTCAAGGCGATGCCACCCTCATCGAAGCGGAAGGTACCATCATCATTATCGACGGAGGCCCGAATAGTGGTTTTTTTCGATAAACTAATGAGGTGGCTGAAAAGTTTGCAGCGTACTGATGCTTCGCTAGGCTTACCTGCACGCTCGACACTTCATATCAATGCCATTATTGTCAGTCATTTTGACCTTGACCATTATCATGGACTAACCAAAGTCTTGACCTCTGACAAATTTACGGTGGGGAGGATCTATCATAACGGACTACCACGCTACGGTGACAACGCCAATAAAGGTCTGAATCTCGACAGTGTCACTCATCATTCAGATGACACACGTTCGATCAGTACAGATTTTCGAGGTATCGATTCAACGCGGCAGCTCGTCAGTTCAGGCTTACTGTTCACAGATAGAGGTAACGATAATAAGTTTTCCAAATTTTTGCAGACAGCGATTAAGACTCATGATTCTGGGAGATTTGACGATATAGATCTGCTTGTCAAACGGAAACCAGATAATTCGCATCCTACGCTCTCCAACACAGGATCTGATATGACCTTTGAGGCGCCGGCTCCGGCAATAACGAAACCATCTGAAGCTATCAGATTACCGGCATTCCCTGATCCTCACGATGTAACCGACAGTAATCCACAGCCAACGCCATCCGGGTCACATACGATCAACGGCAACAGTGTGGTCTTATGGCTTATTTATGGCAATACAATGTTTTTATTTGGCGACGACCTAAATCAACCTGCACAAGCCTACCTCGGATAGCGTTACCAGAATGCAGCAACTTTTCGAGCGGATGTAAATAAAGCCTGTCGCCATGACTCCTCGGATTTTGACTTACCGTACTTACAAGCCGTCTCACCAGATGCAACCGTTTTTTCATCTGGGGATAACGGTTCGCACGATCATCCACTCCCGGACGCAATTGGCGCAGCAGCAAAACACAGTCGCGGTGACTTCCCCATCGTGTTCTCTACCGAGCTAGCACGAGAAACCAGTAAAACCAAGATCAAGCTTTGGCATATTAATGCTCATTCTAATGACGAAACGATTGTCATGGCCCAAAAGAAGAAAAAATCTTCCCTCAAAAAGACCTGGCATTCGTTTTAACTACCTTTTGTTGACCCCTTTGCAGATCACCATTAATTGGTAGATATTTTTGTTGATGTCTATTCATTCCGGTCAGGTTTGTTGTCTGTTCTTAATATGAAATAACTGTTCAGAACAGACGGCGTGTCTTTCGAAACAGACGTGCAACCGTTCAGAACGGTCGTCATAAGGCTGGAACAGTGCGGTGTTAAAGTTTTGGTCAGCGTTTATGACTGTCCAGCCACCGCAGTGGATGGAGAAGTAATCTTAATGGCTGATTGCTAACGCCACGTGACACCACTCCCACAAAACCTGAATAACGGCATAACCAACAATGCCAATTCCCGGATTGGTATGACACGGTTTCGTTTTCACACTTTAGACAGTTTTTCTTTCTTTTGTCAGGCATTCCTCCTCTGTTAAGTGATAAGCCACTCATTGCGTCTGCATGAGCCAACTTGAAAAGCCCTTTCGAGCCGGTTTGCTATTTAGAGTGCAATAGCCACACATGAAAGTTGTATTATCGGCGAATACCATTAGAAGAACACAGATAATGCTTTCATTATGTCAGAAAAGTTGCTGCAGCTTAGATTTCATGAGGGCTCGTACCACACGTCACTGCATTTGGTTGCAGTGACGTGTGGTAGCGTTTTTGCATAATTATTCATTGCCTGAGGTATAACTGAATATTCTCGCCATTCGGTTAACACATTGCTCAACCCGCTCGTTGTAGCTGCCTTCTGCCAATAGCGGAAAGAGTCGACTGAAATCTACCTTTTCATCTTTCGAAAACATCCGCATCGTCATGGGCGAACCGTCCGGTGAATTAGCGACATAGATGTTTTCCATATTGCGTAGCGCGATACGTATATACCACGAATTAGCGGTGATGACACGTCAAAAACCTTTCGCTAGATTAACAATGATTCGTGGCGGCGCAAAATATCCAGAGAAGAGCCCGTCATTGGCTTGTGTCGGATTAGCCGTGAGCACTGCCAATCGTTCGCGCAAAAATAGACAGCACACTTCCCGCTGTTTAAGCCCGTCCAATGCGCATGATCAATCAATTCATACCCATCTCGGAATTGGGCAATACCTCCCTGGCAAAGGTGTGCAAAGTAGTCATCCATCTGCTACTTTAAAGCAATAGTGTCAACCACTCGCTCCGGCTGCGCCAAAAACGCGAGCACTAATTGAGGGTTATCCAGATAACTGCCCATCTCGTTTATCACTTGCTCGATAAGCATTTTGAAGACACCTCCCGAGATCGCTTGACTCATCGTATCGATTTGTCGCAAAGCTTTGACGATTTCATTATTCAGTTCCAATTCTGTGCTGAAACTGGCACGAAATACCCCTCCATGATACGCCTCTACTTTGACAATAAAAGCCTGCTATCGTTCGTCATCAATCAGTGTTTGTTAGATAAAAGCTAATATCGATTTTCCGGTTGTCTTAGCGGTTTCGAATTCAGCTTGCGTAACGGATATGCCCTCGGGCGTCTCATAACCATAAGCTGATCCTAATATGAGCAAATACACATCACATTGCTCAACCTCATGAACACATGCTTTCTCTGACGAATACGGTCTTGCGGCAAATAATTCACACATAAGCGGTGTATAGTCCATTAATGTGATGGCCTGTTTTGCGGCATCTCGAAAAGCCTCCACCCCTCTGACCATAGAACTTACAAACACCTTACTCAATTAACGACTTCTCACTAAAATAAAACGCTTATTCATATATTTTATGGTTGGTTAGCCCGTCCTTACTTCTGACCTATTTGTCCACATTATTGATTAGTCATTAATCTATGTAGTGTTATGAATAGCTTATCGTACTCTTGTTATGGCAGCCATCACGTTTCCGCTAACTTTCATTATTAAGCTGCTCATTTGCCCAGGGTGTTGAGCGTTTTAACAGGCTTTGTCGGGTTCGCCAAACGCTCATTCCCTTATAGGGAACTAGCGCCCTATCAATCCCTAACGCAGGCTAGAGGCGTTGCCCCACGCGCATTGCAAGTGCAAGAGCGCAGACGGGCGCTGCGCTCTTTGACAAATTAACTCACTCAAGGATACCTAATCATGAAAAAAACTATTTACGAAACCAACTACGATAGGCTTATCAAGCTGTGCATTATTGCCAAAGATGGCTCGATACTTATGCAGCAACATAACAAAAGTCGTACTGTTGGATTTCTGGATTTGATGGTGGAAAGAATCAAATACATGGACAGTGTATCAGGAACCCCAGGTATTGCATTTTCATTAGCGCATTATTTCCTACAAAACGGCGATCTCTGTAAAGATCCGGAAATGGTCGTATCCATTTATCCAGTATCGAAGATGGTTGAAGCGTTGACGTTTGAACAATCCCTGCCCTCGATTGGTCAAGAGGTTTTTCCGGAACCTAATAAATTCTACCCTCACCTGAGAAAAGAATTAAACGGATTTCTAAGGCTATGGCTGAACAACCTCACTGACCAGTGGCATGGCAAGCACTGGACAGTAGGTGACATATAACGAACCAACAATTACGCTGCAACTAATAATACGCTTTGACCTATCAATGAATTTAGAGTACCCGACCTTTAGGCAAATAATGCACTTTGAATTTCTTTCTCACCATAATGAAAGGTAAATCCGTGTAGACCTTCCTCGATAGTTTATCGTGTCGATAAGCCGTTGGACGCTAGATCCATGAATACCACTCGTGTGAAAGAAAAAGAACTATCTACTAAAGAAGCCGCTCAACTGCTTGGATTATCCCCCAGCACATTAAGGAAATGACGCTTGCACACATAACACCTCGAATTGACCTGGAGAAAGTGATTTCGTTGCGTGTTTTATTTTGAATCAGATGCTCTTGAGTTCAAAGAGTTGAGCACCAAGACTTCATCAAACGAAATATACATCTAACTGTGATAGTTCAGACCTGACCTTACAAACAGTGTCAGATCCAATTATTCTGACGTCGGATTGAATCTGTAGAACGGACGCTCCAGAATGGTTGATCAGACTAAACCAAGATTAGTGTTCTGAATGGGCTAGAAAATGCGACAGACACAGAATGACCCATTTGATACATTCAACCAGTTTACAAATTTTATCCATAGCGGACATCGACCAGAATACACACTGTTGATTTGCTTGTATGATTGACCCGCTTTTAAGGATTTTTGCATTTAATTGTTGACTCATTCTTTGAAATAAAAAGTTCAAGCTTTCAATACATTATCCAAAAGAACATGGCCCAAAATTCAATGCAAACGATGGATCAGTATTAGCTGCAATTCAACAGCGTATGACCATGGTGGCACTTGTTAGCTGAAAATATTCTTCAAGGTATTTCAGCAGTGTTATCCACGGATGTTTTTCCAGCACACCATCATAGATCGCTTCGCTAAGAAGATGAGATTCTTTTATTGACGACACTCCTGCATCCCTATCACGTCGAATTCATACCGTTATATCTCTGTATATTCACGAACCACATTGTAATTGCTTGACAAAAATAAAGCTTCAACTCATCGTTATACGCTGAATATAAATACCGGATAAATCGTGCTTAGATGCAAATCCATAGCCAAGCCGCCGAAATGGCGTTAATGGCCACTAACATAATCAGAGGGATGAAGTGATGCGATCCATTGTAAGCCTTTTGATGGTTGTTATGTCTGCTATCCTTGCACCAGTGTCTGGCGCACTCGCAGGGGATAAATTCGATCTAGTCCTGTAACGAGACGGGGTAATTGATCCAGAAACTGGACTGGATGACGTTCGCGATGTGGCGATTTCTGACGACAGACGGAAATGCTTCGAATTGGTTACTGTTGCCTGGACATACACAATTCAAATTGACGAAAAAAGTATTTGAGGAAACAATGCAACGATTTCAAAACAAGGTCACCTTTGTCACCGGGGCTGCATCAGGTATTGGTCTGGAGACCGTAATTCGCCTGGCCAGTGAGGGGGCCAATCTCACGCTTTGTGATATTGACAACGACGGCATGAAAGAGACTGCCGCGGTTTGCCAACAATATGACGGTAACGTAGTGGAGCAGTATTGCGATGTAGGCGATTATGATTCCTGTGCCGCCGCTATCAATACGTGTATTGAGCATCACGGGCATCTCTGGATGTGCTCTGTAATATCACCGGTATTGCGCAACTTAAGCACTTTACCGACATTAGCATTGACGAATGGCAGCGTATGCTGCGTACCAATCTGTCGAGTGTCTTTTATCTTTGCCAGTTGGCGATGCCACGCCTGATCAAAACGCAAGACAATATCGTCAATCTCTCCTCATCAGCTGGTTTGGTTGGCCAAGCTTATACCACAGTCTACTGTACCACCAAGGCAGTCGTCATCAATTTGTCAAAATCCCTGACAGTCGAATTTTCTGGGCAATCCGTGCGTGTGAATGTCCTGTGCCATAGTAGCGTAAAAACACCGCTGCAATCCAAAATCGAATTTTCCGAGAACGTCGACCATGGCTTACTCGGTAAAATGTTTTCAATGTTGAATGCCGCCGAGCCCACGGAAATTGCTACAGCCATTGCCTGTCTGACCTCGGATAAAGCCAGATTTATCACGGGAGCAGCTTTGCATATTGATGGCGGTCAAATAGCAGGTTGATACTGATTTGGCCTCCTATTTGGTTGAATGACCACTTTAGGTGAAGCAACTAATTGAACTCGACCTGATCTGACACTGCCTGTCAGATCAGGTCGATTATTACATCAGCATTCAATAGCCCGTTCAAATACTCGCTCGCGTAAAGTTGTTTACAAATTAGATAATAACAAGTATCCGTCACTACCAATGATCAACTAAATTTATTAATCAAGTCGAATCCAGCTTGATCAATCATATAATCTGCAATTCTCTGGCTAGCCTCTCGAAGCTTTGTCATTGATGGATGGATATAGTGGGCATCTATCACCTCTCTCGCATGGCTAAGCAGCTCATCTACAAGCACTGAGTTAATATCCAGTTCTGTGCCAATTGATTTGTACGTTCGGTGCAGGTCATGGTTAGTGACAGATATGCCGGTTTGGCTTTTAACGATTTACCTGACTGACTTGGTATCTCTATAATGCCCTCGCCCACCGATTCCTAGGAATAGGAACTCGAAATCTCTAGACAGATGATCTTGGCGATTACGGACAATAGCTGTGGTTACAGTATTTAACGGTAGCTCTACCTGATCGCCGCCCTTTTTAATAATTTTGAAGACCAGTTTATCGAGATCAATACCAGCCATAAGCACAGTCATTGTTTCAGTTCGTCTCACACCGGAAAATAACATGAATAACAAAGCATCACGGCCATTACGATAGGTCGAAGTGTGATTATGTTCTCGTAGATTTAGAACTGACAAAAGATAAGGTTTGAAGCCGCCATCATCCAGCCGACCCGTGCAACGATTAGTGCGGTTGATACTGACCCCCAACTGCTTCATCGCACGACTCACCGGGTTACGAATAAATAAATCGGAATCGTCATATTTGGACTCGGTCCAATTTCAAATTGAACGTAAAACTCGCATTGCGCCATTTAACTGAGTCTTGCCTCAACCTACTTTTTTTTAGGTAAACAGTTTTTACCTGCTCAGCAGAAATAGTATGTAAGGGTAGATCAAACAGTTCAGCCAATAGCATTTCACATTTATTCTGAATGTCGCGCAAGTAGCGCTCGCTCGACCGCAGCTCTGCAATGAAACCATCAGGTAGAAATTCTCCCTCTATGTCTAACGGAGAACCATAAACCATATCTCTTAGGGAACGTTTTGCTTCAATTAACTTTAAGTCGTCAACCTGCTTAGCCTTTTCTTGTTGTGCGATCACCCGGGGATCACGGCCTTCTTGAATTTCAATAAATAGGGTATCGACTCGCTGCCTTAGGTCTGTAATAGTTGCCTCAGAATTGCGCACTTCACTCACTTTCATGATCTGACGCTTATACATTCTGCTGCTCTGTTGGCCACGAACTCGAATTCGGCCATACAAATAGAACACACTCTCTGTATACGATTGGTTCTATATCACCCTAATAGCCACTTGGCTATTAGGGTGATATAGATAAAATTCCTTGGTAAATTCACCACGGTCGATTCGTCTCTCAATAGCCTTCAGGCTTGGTTTACTGAATTTGATACGGTTGTCTGATACTCTGCCCATAGCGACTAACTTCTTTGTAACTGACTTTAGGGGCTGTATTTGGGATGCACTCGGGATGCAAAGCATCATGATTTTTGCATCCCCAAGGAAATCATGAGTAACGACGAAATCGGTGATCTTGGGTAGGATATAGATATAAAGCTATTTATATCAACAACTTAGTGAGCTTCAATCTACTTTAGGGAACATCAATGAACGTCTGGAAATGAGTATACAAAAAGAATTCAAAATCCGGTATGGGTGACCATGTGAGGGTTCGAGTCTCTCCTCCGGCACCGCATTCATTTTAAGTTCTGCCTCTTAATTTAACACTATTTATGCCATGCTTCGCATGACTTAGTTTCTCGAGAACGTGCTGGAAAATATGTTCCATACATTTTCTCCCGAATACGTCCGCGTATTCGTCCAGACGTTCTCTCGGTCTCTGTTCCCGACTCCGACTCTGCCGATTACTTCCTATAATCGTACCTCCCCCATCCATGGGGCCGTCTTCCGGCATCGTATTCATTTTAAGAATGGACAGTATTTTTCAGTTTCTCGATAGTTTTTCCTGTTCCTCAATAATTTTTTCTGCTCGTTGATTATTCTGCTTGTCAGATCTCTAATAGAGACCATGGCAATTACCTGATCAGACATTGCCAAGTTAACTTCCTTGAACTACTAAAACCTGCTTGATATCAACCTAGGTCATTGCTGCATTTTCCCAACAAGCAAAGGAACGCATTCTTAGAAATCGATAGGTCTCAGCACG
>Ga0056106_100008_pt1 | contig 36067 bp, 42 predicted proteins | sample WorMetcrassitun1_FD_77012 | JGI IMG/M metagenome (GOLD analysis project Ga0056106, IMG submission 77012) | Marine gutless worms symbiont microbial communities from Max Planck institute for Marine Microbiology, Germany - Olavius crassitunicatus.1 ... | reverse complement strand
CTATAATCCCACGTTGATCCAATAAGTCTTTAGTATCTCGATGACTCAAACTAAATCGATAATAAAGCCATACTGTATATTGGATAATTTCAACTGGAAATCGGTATCTTTATGTACCTGTTTACATTGATCATCCGGGAATTGTCGCTGAATGAGCTTTAATTTGGTAGTGTCAGCAATGATGTAGAGGTGGGGCAACGCGCTTTGGTATGAAAATGCCAATGGACTGGTAGAGCTATCTGTAAACCAGGGAAGTGCGGCAGGAAAATTCAATCTAATTATCAGTAATGAAATAACAATAATATAGCCAAGGAAAAATTTTCCTAAACGAAAGTATAGAAATTTTAATCTATCAATCCTCCTGCTTACGATTTTAACTTTTCCTTGAGTAACTCATTAACTTGTTTAGGGTTAGCTTTGCCCTGAGATTTTTTCATAATCTGGCCGACGAAGTAGCCGATCAACTTCCCCTGTTTCTCTAGCGGACTACTAATATACCGTTCTACCTGAGATGGACTGTCTGCTATTACCTTATCCACTAGTTCTTCAATCGCCCCAGTGTCAGTAACTTGCTTCAATCTCCTGGCTTCAATAATTGCATCAGCATTTCCTTCTCCAGACCACATTGCCTCAAATACCTGTTTAGCAATCTTATTCGAGATGGTATTATCTTTGATGCGTATTATCATAGTGCCGAGCATTTCAGCGCTCACCGGGCATTGCGTGATATCCTTGTTCTCCTTATTCAGAGCTGCCGTCAGATCTCCCATAACCCAGTTAGCACTCAACTTGTGCTCACTGCCTGAGCTTTTAACGACATCTTCGAAGTAATCAGCCAAATCACGGCTTACTGTAAGATTAGCGCTGTCATATTCACTTAGATTGAATTCGCTCATAAAACGAACTCGTTTTTCATCCGGCAACTCAGGTAGTTCAGCACGAATTTGAGCAATATCTTTTGGATCTATTACTACTGGGAGCAAATCTGGATCTGGAAAATAGCGATAATCATTAGCTTCTTCTTTACTACGCATGGGACGAGTTTCATTTTTGCCGGAATCAAAGAGTCTGGTCTCCTGAACAATCTTATCTTCATTTTCAAGTATATCTATTTGCCTGTCAATCTCGAACAAAATTGCCTGTCCTACAAAACGAAACGAATTTATGTTTTTAATTTCTGTTCTTATGCCTAGTTCTGTGTCGCCTTTTTTTCGCATTGAAACATTAGCATCGCAACGGAAGGAACCTTCCTGCATATTGCCATCAGATATTTTCAGATAGCGCACCAGGGTATGGATCTTTTTCATGTAGGTTACCGCCTCATAAGCGGATCGCATATCTGGTTCTGAAACAATTTCTATTAGTGGTGTACCAGCTCTATTTAAATCAATACCAGTCATTCCATGAAAGTCTTCGTGTAGCGATTTACCCGCATCCTCTTCAAGATGCGCGCGCGTTATGCTAATGATTTTTGTATTCCCATCTTCTAACTGGATCTTCATTTTACCATTCTGCACTATTGGTAATTCGTACTGACTAATCTGGTATCCTTTTGGCAGATCAGGGTAGAAGTAGTTTTTACGGGCAAACACCGAGTGTCTAGTTATTTCCGCATCTATAGCCAATCCAAATTTAATCTCTCTTTCTATTGCTTCTTTGTTCAAAACGGGTAACACTCCCGGTAGACTAAGATCAACGGCGCAGGCCTGGGTGTTAGCTTCAGCTCCGTATGCCGTAGAAGCAGCAGAAAAAATCTTGCTTTTCGTCGACAGTTGGACGTGGATTTCTAGCCCTATGACTGATTCCCACTCCATCTTAGTTGAACCTATGTGGGATTGCTTTATGCCAGTCAGTCATTTGTTGGAATTGGTGAGCAACATTCAACAACTTTGACTCTGAAAAATAATTACCAATTATTTGCATACCAACTGGCAATCCTTCTACAAAGCCTGCTGGTACTGATATTCCTGGTAAACCAGCCAGATTTACAGAGACTGTATAAATGTCCGACAAATACATGCTTATCGGATCATCAGTGCGTTCATTCAATTTAAATGCAGTAGTAGGAAAGGTTGGGCCAATAATTACATCAATTTCGGTAAAGGCTTTTTTAAAATCATCACTTATTAGCCGTCTTATTTTTTGTGCTTTCAGATAATAAGCATCATAGTATCCTACAGAGAGCACATAGGTACCAATCATAATTCTGCGCTTAACTTCTTTTCCAAATCCCTCTCCACGCGAACGACAATAAAGCTCTGACAGATCCTGTGGATCATTGCATCGGTAACCAAATCTTACTCCATCATAGCGGGCAAGATTAGATGATGCCTCTGCTGGAGCAACAACATAGTAAACTGGTACGGATAAATGTAAATTTGGCAATTCAATTTCATGGATACTTGCGCCTGATTGCTCTAATTCTTTGATGGCATCTTCGATGATCGTCGCAATGTCGCCATTCAAGGTTTTGTCAAAGTACTCTTTGGGCAAACCTATCTTTAAGCCAGCGAGACTGTTATTTAACGAAACAGTATAGTCATCAACTTGTTTATTAACTGAAGTTGAATCCCTTTCGTCAAAGCCGGCCATTGCATTTAATAGCAATGCTGCGTCTTCAGCGGTCTGTGCAATGGGGCCACCCTGGTCAAGACTGGAAGCAAATGCGATCATACCGTAACGGGATACTCTACCATAGGTCGGTTTTAAGCCTATTATACCGCACAGCGATGCTGGTTGTCGGATTGAACCACCAGTATCTGTTCCTGTTGCAACGGGCACAAGTCGAGCTGCCACTGCAGAGGCTGAGCCACCTGATGAGCCTCCTGGCACTCTTTCTTCATCCCAGGGATTTTTAGTAACTCCATAGAAGCTATTTTCATTAGAGGAACCCATGGCAAACTCATCCATATTAGTCTTACCAATAGTGACCATCCCAGCAATATTTAGCTTTTCTACCACTGTAGCATCATAGGGTGCGATGAAATTACCAAGCATTTTCGAAGCACAAGTTGTATTAATACCTTTAGTGCAATAGATATCTTTATGCGCAATGGGTATGCCGGCCAATGGTCCAGCAATATTTCTTGATAATAGATCATCTGCAGCTTTCGCCTGTACCATGGCTTGCTCGGGGATCTGTGAAATATAAGAGTTTAACTCTGTATCTAATTGCTTGGCCCTGCTCAGAAAATGCTCTGTTAGTTCCACGCTACTTATTTTGCGCTGATGCAACAGCTTGGACAGTTCTGCGAGTGAATGTTTATGCATAGATATAGATATATTGAGATAATTGCCAATCTAAACTAGTCTACTCAATAACTTTTGGTACCAGATATAAGCCATTTTCAATAGCTGGAGCATTACTTTGAAATGCCTCTCGTTGATTTGTTTCGCTTACTTCATCCTTTCGCAAACGTGCTTTTAATTCCAGAGGGTGTGTCATTGGTTCAATATTAGTAGTATTAACAACATTCATTTTTTCCACTAGGACAAGAATATTACTTAGATCTTGGCCATATTTCATAAGATCATCCTCATCAATAGCTAGACGAGCAAGCCAGGCAATGTTATTAATTTGTTTTTTATCCAGTGACATAAATTAGATCCTGATAAGCATCAGTATATTAAGTGAATAATCATAACACTGCTTGCTCAAAACCTTACTCATTGATAGAGTAACGGTTTGGAATCAGCTAGCTACTAAGCTAACAGGCGGGAGTTTGAAATCGAGCGTAGAAATTCTTAAGCGGATCACTTCCTGAAAAGGAAATTTGATGATTGAGATAGTCTTTGTATTCTCTTTCGAGCTCAATTTGTCACTACGCACTACGCACTACGCACTACGCAGCAATTTATATCTAATGAACAGCAAGATAAGGCATCAAACTCAATGCTGAGCAGATTTTGTGGTCTATTTTCAAATGATTTATCCATCGATCTAGGTACCGCGAATACGCTTATTTACGTTCGTGGCAAAGGAATAGTACTTAATGAGCCATCAGTAGTGGCAATCCGTAAAGATGGTGATGCAATAAATTCAAAATCAATTCGCGCGGTTGGCGCCGAAGCCAAATGTATGCTTGGACGTACGCCTGGTCATATCAGGGCAGTCCGTCCACTCAAGGATGGTGTGATAGCTGATTTTGTCATCACTGAAAAGATGCTGCAGTATTTTATACATGCGGTTCACGGAGGTACTTTGTTCAAGCCGAGTCCCAGAGTTTTGGTTTGTGTTCCTTGTGGTTCGACCCAGGTTGAACGACGCGCAATTCGTGAATCAGCGGTTGGTGCTGGCGCAAGGACAGTCTATTTAATAGAAGAACCAATGGCGGCCGCTATTGGTGCTGGTATGCCAGTTAGTGATGCCAGAGGCTCAATGGTTCTGGATGTTGGTGGTGGAACAACAGAAGTAGCAGTTATTTCACTAAATGGTATAGTTTATTCTGATTCTGTACGTATCGGTGGTGATCGCTTTGATGAGGCTATTATCAATTACGTTCGTCGTAACTATGGTACACTCATTGGTGAAGCGACAGCAGAAAAGATAAAGGAAGAGGCAGGTTGTGCTTATCCAGGTAATGAAGTACGTGAAATGAATGTTAGAGGTAGAAACCTTACAGAAGGAATTCCTCAAAGTTTTACTTTGAACAGCAATGAAATTCTCGAGGCATTACAAGAACCTTTAACAGGCATAGTTGATGCGGTTAAAAATGCACTAGAGAAAACCCCACCGGAATTGGGTTCCGATGTTGCAGAGCGTGGCATGGTGTTGACAGGCGGCGGTGCACTGTTGCGGGATTTAGATCGCTTGATGATGGAAGAAACCGGGTTGCCTGTAATTGTTGCTGAAGATCCTCTGACCTGTGTTGCTAGAGGTGGTGGCCGTTATCTGGAAATGATTGATGAGTATGGAGACGATATTCTGACTGTTGAGTAAGCATTAAACCGAATGGTGGGGAGCGAGTAGATTAAGAAGCTGTTCCTGAGAAGTCCTTCTGCTAATGTAAGGATGCTCTTCTTTGCGCTAGTGTCAACGACGGTTATTACGATCGATCATAGTCATGAGCATTTAAAGCTGGTTCGCAGTACTTTGTCTACTATTATTTATCCTGTTCAGGCCGCAGTTAACATGCCAATTAAGTTAGGACGCTGGGCTTCAAGATCGTTTGCTTCCAAAAAAGTACTATTGGAAGAGAATGTCAGCCTGAGTAAGGAGCTTGAATTACTAGAAATAAAATTACAGGGACTTGAGATACTTGAGGTACTGGAAGAAGAAAATAGTTATTTACGTAAGCTACTTGGTGTGACCAATGAGCTTAAGGAACGGGTGCTGATTGCAGAACTTGTGGCGGTGGAGCTTGAACCATCCCGTCATATGGCTGAAATAAATAAAGGGACAAATGATGGTATATACGAGGGGCAACCCGTTCTAGATTTAAGCGGTATTGTTGGTCAGATATACCATGCCGATCCTTTTTCTAGCAAAGTATTATTGATAACAGATCCTAACTGTACGATTCCGATACAGATAAATCGGAGTGGTTTACGTGCTATTGCACTTGGTACTGGTCAACGTAACATATTGACATTGAAGCACCTGCCAACCAATGCCGATATTGAAGAAGGTGATTTAGTTATATCATCCGGTCTTGGACGGCTCTTTCCTAAGGGCTATCCCGTAGGTACTATTCATAGCATATCTGTTGAGGCAGGATCCGCATTTTCAGCCGTAACCATAAAGCCTAGTGCAAAATTAACTCAGGATAGAGAAGTATTATTAGTCTGGCTGGCAGGAGTGGTTCGAAGTCCGCTAAACCAGAAGTAGAAAAGAACAGATGAATCCAATGGATCGGCATAATGGTAGCTGGGTGATTGCCTTAAGTTTGATGGCTGCCTTCCTATTAACGATAATGCCCTTACCAGAATGGGCAATAGATTGGCGGCCGGCGTGGGTTGTCATGGTGTTGATTTACTGGTGTATGGCATTGCCAGAAAGGATAGGAATAGGGACAGCATGGGGACTCGGAATATTGTTAGATGTACAGCATGGTGCAGTGTTAGGGCAGAACGCTTTGAGTTTGTCTGTAGTCGCCTATATCACACTTAAATCGTATCAGCGGATCAGGGTATTTCCATTGATGCAACAAGCGATATCGGTCTACTGTTATGTGATACTGTTTAAATCGGTCTTAGTATGGATAAAAAGTATGTTAAGTATTCCGCCGCCAAATTGGACATTCTGGTTGCCCGCAATTACTAGCGCGGTATTATGGCCGTGGTTGTTTATATTTCTACGGAGTATTCGCAGGAAATACAAAGTGACTTGATGCAATGCGGGCAACTCTGCAAACTCAAACAAATGGCTAGGGTAATAATTGATCGCAGTCATTGCAGTAAAGTAAGCAAATGAATTATTTCTCTGACAAAAACGCCACCCTTAAAGATCCGAAGCGCGAAATAAAGTTACTGCGTGCTCGAGTTTATCTGGCAGGAGTGTTAATGATCTTAATTGGATTAGTACTGATAGGTAAGCTATTCACCCTTCAGGTGATTGAGCATGATCATTACACTACATTATCTCAATATAATCGGGTAAAAATTCAACCGCTACCACCAATTCGCGGAAGAATATTTAGTCGAGATAATGTATTATTTGCTGATAATCGCACATCTTTCAGCTTGGAATTAGTTCCAGATGGTATAGACAATATTGAGCAGGTGATTCGGGAGTTACAGGAGCTTGTTAATATTGATGAGCAGGATATCAAGCAATTTAGGAAGCAATTAAAAAAGCAAAGACGTTTCGAAAGTATTCCCCTACGACTTGGATTGACAGATGAAGAAATTGCAAAAATTTCAGTAAATCAACACCGTTACCCAGGCGTAGATGTTGTCGCAAAAATAAATCGTTATTATCCCTTAGGTGCTAACCTGGCACATGTCGTTGGTTACGTTGGTATGATCAGTAAAAAGGAACTTTCTCAGATTGATGCCGCAAATTATTGTGGTACAAGCCATATCGGAAAATCAGGGGTTGAAAAGACCTACGAGAATTTGCTTCACGGTTATGTAGGTTATCAACAGGTGGAGGTCAATGCCCAGGGACGTGTCATTCGAGTGTTAGATCGTGTTCCATCTAAGCCAGGGAAGAACGTATATCTTACTTTGGATATTTCATTGCAAAACCTTGCAGTTAGTGCGCTTGAAGGTGAGAAAGGTGCTATTGTTGCAATTGATCCTCGTAATGGTGACTTGCTCGTATTGGTTAGTTCTCCGAGCTACAATCCTAACCTCTTTGTCGACGGTATTGATTATGATTCCTATAATAAGTTATTAAATTCTAGCAACGCACCATTATTGAATCGTGCGTTACAGGGGGAGTACCCGCCTGGTTCAACCATAAAACCATTCATTGGACTTGCTGCATTGGAATTGGGATTGCGAGATCCGTTTGGGGAAATCTATTGTCGGGGATGGTTTTCACTTGCTGGCCAGAAGCGTCGATTCCGTGACTGGAAAAGGCAGGGGCATGGGAAAACCAATATGACACAAGCTATTTCGAAATCTTGCGATGTTTATTTTTATTCTCTGGCTCATGAAATGGGGATAGACAAATTGCAAGCATCTTTGAAACAGTTTGGCTTTGGTAAAGTGACAGATCTGGATATAAATGCGGAGTCCGCAGGACTGATTCCATCAAGGGAATGGAAGCGTCGTACACAGGGTCAGGTTTGGTATCCGGGAGAAACTATCAACGCCGGTATTGGACAAGGTGCAATTTTAGTAACACCTATTCAATTAGCATCGGCAACAGTAACCTTGATAAATAGAGGTAAAGCGATCGAACCTCATCTCTTTGCTGAGGCAAGAGATGCCGTGAGTAACGAGACGAGTGACATCAGTATTCCAGTAAGCAAACAAGCTCTTATTGCTTCCAGGCATGAGTATTGGGATATCGTCATTAATGCTATGATTGAAGTCGTGCACGGCATAAGCGGAACTGCGAGGGGAAGTAGCAAAGGGGCTAAATATCGATATGGAGGAAAAACAGGCACAGCGCAAGTTTTTAGCTTATCACAGGATGAGACTATTGATGAGGAAGATATTCCCCAAGAGTTGAGAAGTCATGCTTTGTTTATTGCTTTTGCGCCAGTAAAGAATCCGAGCATTGTTATTAGTATTATCGTGGAGAATGGTGGTAATGGGTCGGTAGCTGCAGCGCCAATTGCAAGACGCCTATTAGATCTTTATTTTAAGAATTTAGAACAGAATCAAGACTAGTTGCCATGGAAGGAAAAACAACATTACAACGACTGCATTTGGATATATCTTTGCTCATTGCCTTAATTATTTTATGTGGCATTGGTTTTGTTATTTTATATAGTGTGGGCGAGCAACAAAGTGCACTGATTACTCGCCAATTGATTCATGTAATTGTTGCATTTCTATTGTTGCTTGTGTGTGCCCAGATTTCGCCCACTCAGTTACAACGATGGTCTTTATGGATCTATCTATTTGGAATAATTTTATTGATTTTAGTGTTATATTTTGGACAAATGAGTAAAGGTGCACAACGATGGCTCGATCTAAGCTTATTTCGTTTTCAGCCATCCGAGATAATGAAGCTTGCAGTGCCAATGGCAATTGCCTGGTATTTTTCAGAGAACCATTTGCCGCCAAGCTTATTACGTACTATTGTAGCTTGCGGAATGATCATTGTTCCAGTGTTGCTCATTGGTAAGCAGTCGGATTTAGGAACAGCTTTGCTAGTAGCAGCAGCAGGCTTATCCGTAATATTCGTTGCCGGTGTCAGCTGGAAGCTGATCACAAGCTTCATACTTCTAACTACTTTATCCACACCGGTGCTCTGGCACTTCATGCATGACTATCAGAGGAGGCGAGTACTGACCTTTTTAGATCCGGAACAAGATCCATTAGGTGCAGGTTATCATATCATCCAGTCTAAAATCGCTATTGGTTCAGGAGGGTTATATGGTAAGGGCTGGTTTAATGGAACCCAATCACATCTGGAGTTCCTGCCTGAACGATTAACTGATTTTATTTTTTCTGGCTTCAGTGAAGAATTTGGCTTTATTGGAGCGTTATTTCTTCTCTGTATTTATACATTTGTTATCGCTCGTTGTTTGTTTATTGCAGTTAACGCACAATATACATTTGACCGCCTACTAGCCTTCAGTTTAACGTTAACGTTTTTCGTATACATTGTTGTCAATATGGGGATGGCAACGGGTCAACTTCCTGTTGTTGGTGTCCCCCTTCCCTTGATCAGTTATGGAGGAACCTCAATGGTAACCCTGATGATAGGCTTTGGGATAACTATGGCAATCAATTCACACCGTAGATTACTATCGGCATAATAGACTAAATGAAATTGCTAATTGGACTTATTTTTAGTCTACCCTTAATTTTACCATCATTTGCGATCAATGCGTTTACCGTTGAACGCGAAGAGGTAAAGAACTTCCTTGAAGAAATGGTAGATAAACACGGTTTCAATAGCGAGGAACTTCACTATATCTTTAGTAAAGTTGATATCCAACACAGTAGTGTACTAGAGGCAATATCAAGGCCGGCAGAAGCAATGCCTTGGTTTAAATACCGTTCAATTTTTCTACAGCCTGAAAGAATAAAGTTAGGAGTAAAGTTTTGGCAGGAAAATTTTGACATTCTTCAAGATGTAGAAAAAGTTTATGGAGTCCCTCCGGAAATTATTGTAGCGATTATTGGTGTAGAGACACGTTACGGTAGTAATGTGGGCAGCTTTAAAATCATTAATTCACTTTCCACTCTGGCATTTGGCTACACGAAAAGGAATTCTTTCTTTACAAAAGAATTGGAGCATTATCTTTTGCTTGCCCGGGAGCAGAATTTTGATCCACTTTCACTGGATGGGTCATATGCTGGAGCTATAGGTATTCCACAATTTATGCCTAGTAGTTATCGAGAATATGCCGTTGATTATGATAATGATAAAAAAATCGATATTTGGTCAAATACTATTGATGCAATTGGTAGTGTCGGCAACTATCTTAAAGCGCACGGTTGGAAGCGAGATGAATTAATTACTACGGTAGCAGAGGTAAAAGGAGATGGGTATAGTCAGCTGCTTACAGATACCATGAAACCAAGTTTTTCTATTGATCAGTTTGAAAGTCATAGTGTAACTGGAAAGGTTGCTATCCCAGAGAATGCTAAGCTAAAATTGCTTGAGCTCGAGACGGAGAACGGGAATATCTACTGGATTGGTCTTAATAATTTTTACGTTATAACACGATATAATCATAGTGTATTGTATGCTATGGCAGTTTATCAATTAGCATCAGAAATATATTTAGAATACACAAATAAAACCCCATAAAATAGAAGTAAGGAGCTAGTATATTTTGTCATCTTATGCGTAAATTACGTTATTGCAGGGATATGCCAAAGTTTGTTTCAATTGTTGTATCTGCTGGTCTCATCCAATCCTGTTCTGTATACGAAGATCGTATTCAAGATAGTGACCTGCCTCTTAATACTATTGGCCTATTATCCATTCCTGATACTATTGACTTATTATCCATTCCTGATACTATTGGCTTATTATCCATTCCTAATACTATTGGCCTATCATCCATTCCTGATGCCGCTCCAAAAGCAGAAGTCAAAAGTAAATTCGGCAATCCATCTTCTTATGTGGTAAACGGTAAGCGTTATTACGTTAAGGGCAGTAGCGACGGGTTCGTGCAGAGGGGGCTCGCCTCCTGGTATGGCAAGAAATTTCATGGACGTAGAACATCAAGTGGGGAAATCTATGATATGTATGAGATGACTGCCGCACATAAAACTCTACCCTTACCTACATATCTGGAAGTAATAAATCTCAAAAATAAAAAAAGAATAATAGTAAAGGCAAATGATCGTGGGCCGTTTCATAATAATAGGATTCTAGATCTTTCTTATGTTGCTGCAGCAAAGCTTGATATGGTCGAAACTGGTACCGGACTTGTCGAAGTTCGGGCTATTAATCCTGAATTTTATGACGATAATACTGCGCCGATAAGTGATATCTCAATAGATAAAGATGATTCTGATTTTTATGTTCAAATTGGAGCGTTTTCAGAAATTGTGAACGCTGAAAGATTAAAAAGAAATTTAGATAAACTGAAAAGCACTTTAGTCAGGCATTGGTAAAAGGAAGTGCTCTATATCGAGTTCGGATTGGCCCAATATTATGATATTGAAAAAGCAGACAAGATTGTTTCTCACTTAAGCAAGTATGGAATCCATGGACATTATCATATTGTCATGAAGCTATAGGGCCAGCGTTGGCATATGCAGGTCGCAATTAATTTAACAACTATAGATAAGGTGAACCTTATGCGTCGATTTAAATATTTTATTCTAGTAACTAGTCTAAGCTTCGTATTATCGGTAGTAAGCGCAGCAACCGTTGTTCCTTCACCTCCGAAGATTAAGGCGTCTTCTTATCTTGTAATGGATCACCTCAGCGGCGATTTTGTTATTGCTGAGAATATGGAAGAAAGAGTTGAGCCAGCAAGCTTGACAAAAATGATGACCGCTTACGTTGTGGCTAGCGAACTTGCGGCTGGGAATATTAATCTTAACAGCATGGTTACGATTAGTGAGAAAGCCTGGCGCATGAAAGGTTCAAGGATGTTTATTGAAGTGAATAAAAAGGTAGCTGTTGAAGATCTATTGAAAGGGGTTATTGTGCAATCAGGAAATGATGCAAGCGTAGCATTGGCTGAATATGTAGCCGGAAGCGAAGATGTTTTCGCTCAGGTCATGAATCAATATGCCGCACGCTTAGGCATGAATAAAACAAATTTTACCAATAGTACAGGTTTACCAGATGAAAGCCACTATACAACCGCTAAGGATATGGCGCTTCTGGCTAGTGCCTTGGTTAAAGATTATCCAGACATATATGCCTTGCATGCCATAAAGGAATTCACCTTCAACGGTATCAAGCAACATAATCGTAACAGAATGCTGTGGGGTGGCGATGGAGTGGATGGGATTAAAACCGGGTATACGAAGATTGCTGGTTATTGTCTGGTAGCTTCAGCTAAACGTGAAGATATGCGTTTGATATCTGTAATTATGGGGGCGGAAGGGGAGCTGGCGAGGATCTTATCCTCGCAATCTATTTTAAGTTTCGCCTTTAGATTTTATGAAACACATAAGCTATATGAAGCAAATGAAGTTATTAAAATAGGTAAGATTTGGAAGGGAGATGGTGAAGATATCGCTCTTGGAGTCAGTAATGATCTGTACATAACGATACCGAGGGGAACTTACCATAAACTGAATGCTTCAATCGAGCTTGAGCCAAAAATGATAGCCCCTATTAATAGGGGTGAAGAACGAGGAAAATTGCAGGTTAGCCTGAAAGGGAAGGAATTGATAAACAAACCACTGATCGCTCTGATCACTGTAGCAGAAGGTAGTTTCCTGAATCGGCTTAAAGATGATATCAGATTGTTGTTTGAATAAAGGATTACGTTTAAATGCATATTGTCTATCTCAATGGGGAATATATTCCTCTTGCCGAAGCGCGAATTTCTGTCCTTGATCGTGGGTTTACTTTTGCTGATGGTGTTTATGAAGTGCTGCCTGTTTATTACGGTAAAGTATTTAGACAACAAGAACATTTATTACGTCTAAATAATAGTCTAACTGCAATTTACATAGAAAATCCCTTGCCCAGCAATGAGTGGAAAAAGGTTTTTACAGAATTAATAAAGAGGAATCATGATACAGGAAATCAGCAGTTATATGTACATATCTCAAGAGGAGAAAGTGCTCGTAACCATTTATTTGAGGAACAGATGGATGCAACTGTGTTTGCTATGTGCAGGCCGCTAGAAAAAAAAGGTTTTGAAAATGGGATCAGCGCTATAACTCATGATGATATTCGTTGGCAGTATTGCCATATAAAATCTACTGCCTTACTGGCAAATGTATTACTGAAAAAAAAGGCTCAGGAATCGAATAATGCAAAAGCTGCTATTTTATTAAGAGATGAATTTGTTACAGAAGGGACTGCAAGCAATGTGTTTGTAGTAAAAGATAGTAAAGTTAAAACCCCGGCAAAAGATGGCAACATACTGGCTGGTATCACCCGTGATTTGCTTGTTGAGCTGTTACAGAAGTCCAATATCGAATGTGAAGAGATGCCTATTAGTTATGAAGAATTAACAGACGCCGATGAAATATGGCTCACCAGTTCAACGATGGGAATAGTCTCGGTAGTGAAACTTGATGAACGCTTGGTTGGTTCAGGTAAACCAGGAGAATTGTGGAAACAGGCGAACGCCATGTTTGAAACCTTTACGCAGAGTGCTTCATGATTTTGAATGCACATGCTGATTAGCAATATAGTACAATAGCAATAGTTGCGACTCACCCATTGGCTAACACTCCATGCGTATTTACAAAGAATTTCAAATTGAGGCAGCTCACTTATTACCGAACTTGTCAGAACATCATAAATGTCATCGACTTCACGGGCATTCATTTCGAATAAAGGTTTACATCGAAGGGGCGATTCAGGACACAACCGGATGGATAATGGATTTTGCAGAGATTAGCGAAGCGTTCAAGCCTGTATTTGAAAGCTTAGATCACCATTATCTTAATGATATAGAAGGTTTGGAAAATCCAACCAATGAAAATCTCGCAAAATGGATATGGCAGAAACTAATAAAATACCTACCTGTATTGGTTACGGTAGAGGTCCAAGAAACCTGTACTTCTGGTTGTATATATGACGGAAATGGTTAGTATTGGATTAGTCATCCTCGTTCCGTTAATAATTAGTATAGTTTCTAGCTCTTAATTCCAGTACCTTTGTGTAGCAAAAATAAAGCAATACTCCCTAAAATAAGTATAAAAACTAATATCATTGAGAAGGCTGCCAGTACATTAATATCGGAAATACCAAGCACGCCATAACGGAATGCATTGATCATATACAAGACGGGATTGAACCTGGATGCGTTTTGCCAAAACTCTGGTAGCAAACCAATAGAATAGAAAACACCACCAAGATAAACTAAAGGTGTCAAAATGAAATTAGGGATAATAGATATGTCGTCAAAATTTCTTGCAAAGATTGCGTTGATAAGACCAGCTATTGAAAATAATATGGATGTTAAAAGAGCGACAGCACAAACTATGAAATAACTATGTATGTGTAGTTCTGTAAAGAACAAAGTTATGAAAGTTACTGCAGATCCTACTACTAATCCCCTGGCAACACCTCCGCTTATATAACCAGCAAGGATAATCATATTTGGCACTGGAGCGATCAAAATTTCCTCAATGTACCTTTGGTATTTTGCATTAAAAAAAGAAGATACAACATTGGAATAGGTATTGATAATGATAGACATCATGATTATTCCTGGACAGATAAAGGTCATATAATCGAAGCCGTCCATTTTCCCTATCCTTGGTCCAATCAAACTACCAAAGACAATAAAATACAGTGCCATGCTAATAGCCGGAGATAAGACTGTTTGAAGCCAGATACGAGAGAACCGATTAATTTCTTTGCTTGCAATAGTGTTATAAGCAACAATATGTGAATTCATTTTTGTCATTAATCAACATCCTGATTTTTACTATTCACTAATTCTAAGAATAGCTCTTCCAGGCGATTCGATTTATTACGCATGCTTCTTATACGAATATTATTTCTAGTAAATAGATCAAATAATTCATTTAGATTTTGTCCCTTGAGTATGTCTACTTCAAAGCTATGCGAGTCAACTACTCTAAGCGTAAGATTTTCAATTTTGGGAAGAAATTCGATATCTGCGACTGAATCAAAAATGAATGTTTCAGTATGTAATTTACTGATAAGTTCTTTCATTGATGAATTTTCAACAATTTCTCCTTGATCAATAATTGCAATATTCTTACAAAGATTTTCAGCCTCTTCCAGGTAGTGAGTGATGAGCAAGATAGTTGTGCCGCTATTATTTATTTTTATCAGGTAATCCCACATAGATCGACGGAGTTCAACATCAACACCTGCTGTTGGTTCATCCAGAATCAGCATTTTTGGTTCATTCATTAATGCCCTGGTGATCATAAGTCGTCTTTTAAAGCCTCCAGATAGACTCCTGGAAATATCATTACGCCTGCTCCATAGATCCATTTCTGTAAGATATTTTTCGGCGAGATCATATGCTTCACTGCATTTTATGCCATAGTAACCTGCCTGATTCATAACAATCTGAATACAGGTTTCAAAGTGGTTGAAATTTACTTCTTGCGGGACAATACCCAGGTAGGATTTTGCGACCTGATTATCGGTATCCAGATTAAGATTAAATATCAATACTTTTCCAGAAGACTTTTTTACCAGGGAGGAGATAACTCCAATCATTGTCGATTTACCAGCGCCATTGGGCCCCAGCAAAGCAAAAAAATCGCCCTCTTTAATCTGCAAACTAATGCCGTTCAGTGCTCGCTTGCCGTTCGAGTACATTTTTTTTAAGCGACTTATTTCTAGTGCATTCATTATTTTGTTGTGCAACCAACCCATTCCCGCTATCACTAACGGTAGCTAATACTCAATACGAAAGATAGCGAATTAACTAGGGTAACTTGACTGTAGCTTGATTATATACTAGTGCGGATTACTATGAATGTAGCTTATATATTTTCTCACTTTTGTTTCTAGTCTTCACCAACTTTTTCCAGAGCTTGAAACAAGATGCTATCCTTAATTTAAAATCAATCTAAAATATGCTTTAGGGACTTTTATCAGTCTGGCAATATCTTTGGTTCTGACGTATGCACTTCTTTCACCCGAACTACCAGACATGAGCGCTTGTTCGCCAAAATAATTTCTCCGGCTATGTTCGGTCAACATTACTATCTTACCGCCATCACCAAAAGTAAATATTTCCACCATGCTGTCCAGCACTATATGGAGACAATCACCTTTCTCAGATTCTTTTAAAACAAAATCATCGGGGCAGAACCGAAACAACTTCCGCCCAGGATTCCACAGTGGCAAGCTCTTCTTCCTTCAGAACCTGGAATAATCACATTTTTCTTAGTAGTTGTCTAGCTTCAATATCTTCCGAAACGTCAGATCGTATAGTTGTATCTTCAGAACCGGTAAAATCCCCTCTCAGACACAGCCGCACGTATTTATTGATTGATCACCGAAAAATCTTCTGCATGCAAGGTGGCAATAGCTGCGTCTCTACCAATTATGTCACCACCTTAACCACGGATCAGCGCTTCCACGGTATTGTCCGGAGAATCAATAATCTGTTACAATTAGTCATCCAATAGCGAACTGAAGATCGGAATTTTCCGCAGTATTGTTAAATCTGTAAATTGTTCAGATGTTTTTCATCTTCCTGTTTCGTAAATCTTTCAATCAATCTATGCAAGCTATATCGTTCCCATTAGGGAATCATTGAGGCTGTATTTAAACATGTATTGTCCATTCATTCGGCTGCCTCGTTACATCCTGCTAACTTTATACTTTGTAAGTTTTCAAGCCATATTATTTCCAATAGTACAGGGAGTAAATTGTAATGACAATTTCTATGAGCTACTGTGATCGAGGGCGTTTTAACCAAAATAAACTAAAACACATAGTCCTTATATCATTGCAAATTTGTTTCTTGATGAATTTCTCCCACTCCATGCATCAAATTCCTTCCTGTTGGTACAAGATTAGTTAAGCTATTATTGTGAAATATTTATCCTTATGCTAATTATTTTTTACCTTTAAAGGCCCTCACAGCAGAATTGAATAATTCGGCAACCTCATTCATGTTATCAATAATCCGATTATGGAGTACGATAATGAATAGTTTTTTCTCTTTTGTCTCCTCTTCAGACCATTCCGTTTCTACCCTTTTAAGACATTCGATGAATGTGTCGCCTTCTGCAAGATAGGCCTTCATCTTTTCCTGGGTAGCAAGCAACTCTGCCTCAGTCGCTTTTTTGCCGTTTGGAATGCTTAGTTGCTTTGGGTATTGGCATCTCTCTGTCAGTTCGCCAATTGTTGACGCTTTATCTTGTGCAAAGGCTGTCGTGTAAATCACACAGGTCAGAAAAGTTCCGGATAGTATGATAAAAATTCGCATGAGAAACCTCTTTTATTAAAGTATCTGCTTGGTTGCTATTATATCATTGGGTTTGTTTAAATTAGAGATAACTTAGGTATATTTACAATATTTTGGTGGTTTTATGTTAACCTTTCTACTACTGGATCTATAGTTAGAGATGCATATACCTAACATACAATTCGACGGCTCTTTATTAGGGTTTCACTGCTTATTAGGATTTCCCTGCGAATTTCCAATTAAGGCAATGGGGAAAGCAGGAAATGACTTCGATATGCTAATAGTTGGCATTGTGAGGAAGCATATCCCGAATTTGCTTGAAGGGGCGGTAAAGACCAGCTTAAGCAAAGAGGGTAGGTTCATATCCGTTACAGTAAAAGTCCAAGCCGAAAATAGAGAGCAGCTTGATAATATTTACATGGAGCTGACAGCACACGAACGCGTAATAATGGTGTTATGAGTTTACTAATCAAATGTTTGGGCAAGTTGCCGTATGAAGATACTCAAAGGGCCATGGTAAACATAACCGATGAGCGGGATGAATCCACCAGGGATGAAATTTGGTTTCTTGAACATCCGCCGGTATATACTCTTGGTTTGGCAGGAAAATCAGAACATGTACTGGATCCTGGAACGATTGAAGTCATTAAATCGGACCGCGGTGGACAGGTTACATACCATGGTCCCGGACAATTGGTAGGCTGTCTCCTTATAAACTTGAAACGCCAAAAGCTAACAATCAAGGGCTTTGTGCAGCAAATCGAACAGGCAATTATCGATTTGCTGGAAGAAATTGGTCTTGATGCAAAGAGAAAAAATGGTGCACCAGGGGTGTAATATTAGGGGTAAAAAGATAGCAGCTCTGGGTATGCGTATCCGCCATGGATGCAGCTATCGTGGCCTGTCTTTAAATGTAGATATGGATATTTCGCCTTTTCAGGGGATTGACGCTTGTGGATATCCCGGACTCGAAGTTACCCAATTGAGTGAATTCAAGATTTTGATGATCGCTAAACAAGCAGCAGAACAATTACAGTCATACTTGATAAAGAATCTAGGATTTGATCCGTATAATGTAAGCGTAATAACAGAAGCTAATACTTGCTTACATAAACATGCAATAGCATGAATATATTTATTTGAAAAAAATAGTAGAAGACAGAGTAAAAGATCAGCGTTCAAGCCGAGATCAGAGAGACAGGCTGAAGACCGTCAAGATCCATGTTAAAGTAGCGCCAAGCGAAGGCCCTTATTACGCAAACCGAGATGGATAAGGGCCAAGGCTCCGACTGGCGTCAAGGTACAAGAAATAAAGAGCCTGCTAAGAAAAAACAATTTACATACGGTTTGTGAAGAAGCTTCCTGCCCTAATTTAGGCGAGTGCTTTCAGCATGGAACGGCAACCTTCATGATTATGGGCAATGTATGTACGCGTCGATGCCCATTCTGTGATGTTGCTCACGGTCGACCTAAGCCGCTGGACATAAATGAACCAAACAAGTTGGCGCAATCGATCTCTCAGATGAATTTACCGTATGTAGTAATCACATCGGTAAATCGCGATGACCTTAAGGATGGAGGAGCGAGGCATTTTGTTGAATGTATCGATGCAGTGAGGCGAAGATCTCCACAAACATCCATCGAAATACTTACCCCGGATTTTCGTCGCCGTATGGACAAAACATTAGCAATAATAAAAGAGGTTCCTCCTGATGTATTCAATCACAATCTTGAGACCGTTCCCCGCCTCTATAGAAAAGCCAGGCCGGGAGCAGGTTATGATTGGTCCCTGGACTTAATACAGCAATTCAAGAAACAACACACTGATATACCAACTAAGTCTGGTCTGATGCTTGGTTTGGGTGAAGAGATCGAAGAAGTTAAGCAAGTGTTAAGGGATCTGAGGGAGCATAACTGCGACAGGGTTACCTTGGGACAATACTTACAACCCAGCCGTTATCATTTGCCGGTTGAATGTTTTGTGCATCCGAATGAATTTGATGAATTAGGAAAATATGCTGAATCTATCGGCTTTAGGAATGTTGCCAGCGCGCCCATGGTCCGTTCCTCCTACCATGCAGATTCATGCAGATCTGCAAAGTGGGCAATGTTACAGCCTGAATCCGGTCAAGAATTTACTTCGATTAATTAGCCGAGGATTGAATCTTCAACTAAAGCGCAGCAAGTGTATTCGTTAGTTTCATTTTTGAGTACTTTTATCTATAGATTCTGCCTGCTTAGCAATAATTTCCCATTGTTCATGATGAATGTAACCGAGCAGACCAAGAGGGGCTTCACTTGATGCCGGATTAAAAACCGCAGCAATGCCCAAATATCTGTCTACCTTAATCTTCTTTTGAGCTTTGCATAACCAGAGATTCACCATTTGATCTTAAATGGCCGCCGTGGGTAACATAGACATTGTTCTTTCCCTGGCTAGTTGCTAACTGAGCCTGTTCTTTCAGCCAGCTTGTCGGCGGTTTTTTCGGAAGTAATTCATCCTCAGCAATTATCTTATTACGACCAAATGCGATCTCAATTGTTTGAGTTGTTCTGCAATAAAAACTGAAATAAACAATGGATTGCGCAGTTGACATCTTGCCGTAAGCTTCTCCAATCCATTTGGCTTATTGCTTACCTAGTCTTGTCAAAGCAATATCCGATTCTAAACAATCATCTCGCTCAACATTACCGTCTTTGTCAGTATGACGAAATACAATATTTAATCGTCCTTGCTGAAGATGCTGTACAAAAGTTTTACTGAGTTCAGGATCCGTTTACTACCAGTGGACAGATGGTGCCCAAAACACTACTCGAAAAAAACACCACGAGAAGGATGGTGAATATCTTACTCACATGCTTAATAAAATCAGCAGTGTTGTGCTTAGCGTTAATCATTAGGACATTGAGGAAAGTTACATGCTTGGTATTTTCCTTGAACTGAACTAATTTCCGCTATTGGACATTATTTGCTGTCAGTAAAAAAATCCTGAAACAAGACAGAGCTAAGATATCGCTCGCAGGAGTCTGGCAGTATGACAACAATTATTTTTCCTTTATGCTGGTCTTGTTGTGATACGCGTAGCGCTGCAGCGACTGCCGCCCCACTTGAGATTCCAGCTAGTATTCCTTCTTCTTTCATCAAGCGGTGGGCGTACTCTATGGCTTCCTCATCACCGACTTGCTCGGTTTGATCGACTATATTCAGATCCAGGTTCTTTGGTACAAAACCTGCGCCAATACCTTGAATTTTGTGCGGAGCGTGTTCTGGCTCAACACCTTCCAATGCACATTTGATCTGAGGTGAAGAGACCGGTTCTACCGCAACGGAAGTGATTTGCTTGCCCTTGGTGTTTTTAATATAACGGGAAACACCGGTAATAGTACCGCCAGTACCAACACCACTAATCAATATATCGATTTCCCCATCAGTATCATCCCAAATTTCAGGGCCGGTTGTTTTTTCATGGATATCGGGGTTTGCCGAATTCTCAAATTGTTGCATCATTAAATATTTATCAGGATCACCAGCTACTATTTCCTCAGCCTTTGCAATAGCGCCTTTCATTCCTTTGGCGCCATCTGTAATAACGATTTCTGCCCCAAGTGCCTTTAACAGTTTGCGTCTCTCTAGGCTCATGGTATGAGGCATGGTTAGCGTAATTGGGTAACCTTTGGCGGCGGCTACGAAAGCTAACGCTATCCCGGTATTACCGCTGGTCGGTTCTACTATAGTGATCCCTTCTTTGAGATCCCCAGTTTTTTCTGTCTCCCAAATCATATTCGCCCCAATTCGGCATTTAACGGAATTTGCCGGATTACGGCTTTCAATCTTTGCATAAATCAAGCCATTAGTAATTCGGTTCAGCTTTACTAATGGCGTATTGCCAATGCTAAGACTGTTATCTTGGTATATTATGTTCATCTCATTCGACCTGTAGCTGTAGTTAAAGTAATGTGGAACAGTGGGTTTTCTATTAGTTTATCAAATTCTTCTTTTGTACAAGTAGTTCCGGATTGACCGTAGTATTATTAAGAAATGCACTCCAATGAAGGTGGGCTTCGGTGATGCGACCAGTTTTTCCAACTGCACCGATTATTTCTCCTCTGCCTAATTCCCGATCATCTTCTACTGAAATGGAATGTATATGGCAGTATATCGTTATCATTCTCTAACCGTGATCGATAAAAACAGTATTTCCATTAAAAAAGTAATTTCCCGACATTAATAACACGTCCAGGTGCTGCAGCCAGAATTGAAGTACCGAGATTAGCTGCGAGGTCAAGATCGCTATGCAGATTACTGGTCTGATCATTGAAAAATCGTTTCAGCCCAAATGGACTGCTTGTGAATGCGATAACCAGTAGATCCAGTATGAGGGAAACCACATCCCTTTCCGGCCAAGTGGATTTCGCCTTACTAATAATAGGCCTTTCGCGGTTAATACGCTCCATGTCCACCGGCAGAGGGTTGACCTGTCGTTCATTTTTAATGGTGATCCTTTGTTCCCTATATTGTTTTTCTTCAATACCAAAGGAGTATCTGGACTTGGCGTTACCTATCATTACATCCAAACTATGCATTTCTGGATCTGCACTCAAAAGTATGCCAATAATGGCACACCTAGTACCATGACATGATTATTTCTGTAGAACGCGTCCGGTTTAATTTGTTCATTGATAATTGCTGATGCAATACCACACGTGGTGGTACAGCTTCAAAATCAGGTAGTTCAATGGAGTAAATATTTGTCGATAGTACCGCATAACCAAAAAAAGTAAATTTTTTATTCGGTTATTCATCTTTGATCACTTCTTTAACTGTCGATAGTACCTGCCCTTTGGCTAAGCGAATTTTAATCGATGCATCCACGCTAAGGCTAGCAGCATTTCTAATTATCTCATCATTATCAACCTTTGTAACGATAGCATAACCCCTGCTCATTGTTGCCAAAGGGCTTGTTGTATGCAATGTGTTGGAAAGCTGAGCCAGAGTGGCTTCTGCCTTTCTAATAGTATCTGAGACTTCCCGCCGTAAATGATCTTCCAGATACTGGCATTTTTCTCTATAGCTCTGAAGTTTGTGTACAGGATTATTCTGATTAACTCGTAAAGAAAGCTTGGCCAGGGTTGATTTTTTTTCTGAGATAGTCAATTTAGTCGATTGTTGTATACACATCGAGATATCATCAATACGTTGGTTAATACTCTGTAGTTGCCGAATCGGGTGCGGGAGACGTTTTTCTAAATGCAGCAATGTCTGCGAATGGCTTTGAAGTTTTTGTCTTATCTGTGTCAGCAATTTAGTATAAATGGATGTGACTTGTTTATGCAGTTCTACTTTATCTGGAGTGACTAACTCCGCTGCTGCGGATGGCGTGGGCGCGCGTTTATCGGCAACAAAATCAGCAATAGTGAAATCAATCTCATGGCCAATACCAGTTACCACAGGTAGCTGGCACTGATGGATGGCTCTGGCGACATTTTCATCATTAAATGACCAAAGATCTTCTAGTGAACCACCACCACGAGCGAGAATGATAAGCTCAATTTCAGCCCTTTCATCAGCCATTTGTATGGTTTGAGCAATGACATCAGCTGAGCCACTCCCCTGTACTGGCACAGGATAGATAATGATTTTAGCAGGCGAGTAACGTCTTTTTATTACAGTCAGAATATCCCTTATAGCAGCACCGGTTGGGGAGGTGATTACTCCTATAGACTTTGGAAAGTCTGATAGTTTCTTTTTATGTTTTTCATCAAACAAACCTTCCTTACTCAATTTTTGTTTTAACTCCTCAAAGGTCTTTTGCAATAACCCTTCACCAGCGGGTTCGAGATGTTCAACTATGAGTTGAAATTCACCACGGCCTTCATACAGGCTGATCGAAGCCCTTGCGATTACCGAGTCGCCGTTTTCCAAATTGGATTTAAGATATTGGTTACGACTCTTGAACATCGCGCAGCAAACCTGACAGTTTTTATCCTTGAGAGAAAAATAAATGTGACCTGATACTGGTCTGGCAAGATTGGAAATCTCTCCCTGTACCCAGATAGTCGGGAAGCTGCCCTACAGAATGGACCTGACTTCACGGTTTAGCCTGGTAACACTATAGACATCTCTGGCCAATAAATTTTGGCTGGTGGCTCTACTCATTTAATTTAGCATGACATAAGAACTTTGATTTACGCTATACTGGGCAATCACTATAACAATTGGCTATTTTACATTGATAAGCCTGTTTTCATATGCGTATTGTCGAACAAGCCCTTACCTTTGATGATGTATTACTGGTTCCCGCCTATTCGACGATCTTGCCGAAGGAAGTCAAGTTGGAGGCCCAATTAACCCGCAACATCTCACTCCAAATTCCGATTATTTCAGCGGCAATGGATACCGTTACTGAAGTGAGGTTGGCAATAGCCATTGCCCAGGAAGGTGGCATTGGCATTATCCATAAGAATATGAGCGCAAAGGAGCAGGCCCAACAAGCTAAACAGGTAAAAAAATATGAAAGTGGTGTAATTATGGATCCTTTCACTGTAGGGCCATCGACAAGTATCCGTGAAGTACTAGAGTTAACCCGTGCTCAGGATATCTCTGGCGTACCTGTGGTAGATGGTGAAGAACTAGTTGGCATCGTAACCAGTCGCGATCTGCGTTTTGAAACCCATTTTGATGACCCTGTCAGAAATATTATGACCAAAAAGGACAGACTGGTGACGGTCAAGGAAGATGCTGATCATGAAGAAATCGCCAGTTTATTACACAAGCACAGGATCGAGAAACTGTTGGTTGTTAATGATAAGTTCCAACTCCGAGGGTTAGTGACAGTGAAGGATATTCAAAAGGCTACGGAATTTCCTATTGCTAGTAAGGATCACGACGAGAGGCTACGCGTAGGTGCGGCTGTAGGTGTTGGCCCTGGAACAAATGAACGAGTGCACGACCTGATTGAGGCAGGTGTTGATGTCTTGGTAGTCGACACCGCTCATGGCCATTCAGAGGGTGTGCTAAATAAAGTGAAATGGATTAAGCAGGAGTATCCGGATGCCCAAATTATCGGTGGAAATGTTGCTACCGCAGATGGGGCAACAGCACTGGTGAAAGCTGGAGCGGACGCTGTTAAGGTCGGTATTGGCCCTGGTTCCATTTGTACGACGAGGGTAGTTACTGGGGTGGGAATGCCACAGATTACAGCGATTGTCAACGTCGCAAAGGCCTTAAAAAAATCAGCAATACCGCTTATCTCTGATGGAGGTATTCGCTATTCTGGTGACCTGGCTAAGGCCATTGCTGCAGGCGCTAATAGTGTTATGGTTGGTGGGCTTTTTGCCGGAACTGAAGAGGCTCCTGGTGAAGTTGAACTCTATCAAGGTCGTTCGTACAAATCTTACCGAGGCATGGGCTCCCTGAGTGCGATGTCGCAGAAGTATGGTTCTTCAGATCGTTACTTCCAGGAAAGCGATGAGATAGAAAAGCTTGTACCTGAGGGGATAGAAGGAAGAGTGCCCTACAAAGGAGCATTCAGTGCTATTGCTCATCAGTTGGTTGGAGGAGTAAGAACAGCTATGGGCTATACGGGTTGTCGGGATATGGAACAATTCCGGAATAACACAAATTTTGTACGCCTTACAGCTGCTGGCATGAAGGAAAGCCATGTACATGACGTTACTATCACCAAAGAGCCGCCGAATTATCAGACCTAAATCATCATTCTTTGATCGTGAATTCAACTTCGGTTTTTTCATTTCGTTCAATTATCAATCGCTAACAGGTTTTTATGAGCAATATTCATTCTGATCGTGTTCTCATTTTGGATTTCGGTTCCCAATATACGCAACTGATAGCTAGGCGGGTTCGAGAGGTAAAAGTCTACAGCGAGATTCATCCTTTTGATATGGAATTGAGTCTCATTCGAGATTTTAAACCAAAAGCAATCATTCTTTCTGGTGGGCCGGAGTCAGTGACTAACGGGGACGGCTTTCGGGCTGCCAGCGGTATATTTGAGACGGGGGTCCCTATTCTTGGTATATGCTACGGAATGCAGACGATGGCAGAGCAACTCGGTGGCAGAGTCACCGCTTCCAATGTGCGTGAATTTGGTTATACCAAGGTGAGAACGCGCGGACATTCCTGTCTGCTAAAAGATATTCAGGATGAGTGTAATGATCATGGGCATGGTCTCCTGGACGTATGGATGAGTCACGGTGACCGTGTTAATGAACTTCCTGAGGGCTTTAAATTAATCGCGTCAAGTGATAATGCTCCCATTGCCGGAATGGCTGATGAGAAAAGGATGCTTTACGGCATACAGTTTCATCCGGAAGTAACACACACCAGGCAGGGGAAAGCTATTCTCCATCGCTTTCTTCATGATATTTCCGGCTGCAGTTCACAATGGACAACTACTAACATTGTTGAAGATGCAATTAAAGATATCAGGGAAAGAGTTGGTAGTGATGAAGTGCTCCTGGCTTTGTCCGGTGGGGTAGATTCTTCAGTCGTTGCAGCTCTTCTTCACAAGGCTATTGGTGATCAACTTACCTGTATCTTTGTTGATACCGGATTATTGAGACTGGATGAAGGTAATCAGGTGATGGATACCTTGGCCAAACATATGGGAATTAAAGTTATTCGAGTTGACGCGGAAGAAAGATACCTGGAGAAACTTGCTGGCGTAGAAGATCCGGAAGAGAAGCGCAAAATCATTGGGCGAAAATTCGTTAGTATTTTTGAAGAAGAGGGAAAAAAACTTAAAAGTGAAAAATGGCTTGCCCAGGGAACAATTTATCCGGATGTAATAGAATCGGCAGGAACAAAAACTGGCAAGGCGCATGTCATCAAATCACACCACAATGTTGCTGGCTTGCCGGAAACAATGAATCTGGAACTGATAGAGCCACTCCGCAAATTATTTAAAGATGAAGTACGCAAGCTAGGCCTTGAACTTGGTCTGGCGAAGGAAATGATCTACAGACATCCATTCCCTGGGCCAGGTCTAGGAGTGCGTATCCTGGGAGAAGTAAAAAAAGAATACATAGATATATTGCGACACGCCGATGATATTTTTGTCAAGGGCCTTTATGAGGTTGGCCTCTATAATAAAACTAGTCAAGCCTTTGCTGTATTTTTACCTGTGAAGTCAGTCGGCGTTAAAGGCGATACCAGGTATTACGAATATGTTATTGCCCTGCGTGCTGTTGAAACAATCGACTTTATGACTGCACGCTGGACACACTTACCCTATGAATTTCTCGAACACATCTCAAACAAAATCTTGAATGAAGTAAACGGCGTATCTCGTGTTACCTATGATATTTCAAGTAAGCCACCTTCAACCATTGAATGGGAATGATTCCACGTCTGGCACTGACTGGCACTGACTGGCACCTACAAGCAGACTTTTTTAATGGTATGTTTGATGGTATTGTCTCGCCTAATACCATACCATGGATTTTTATCTTATCATGGTATAAAAAATCATTAACTGATTGAATTAAGAAAGAAATATATGTTAAGAATCTGCCATGTTTGATCATGGTATTAAGAATGTGAAAGAGTGAGTCGCCATGCTGACTGATACCAAACTCCGCAATTTTAAATCGAAAGACAAGCTCTACAAGGTTAACGATCTCTTTCAGATACAACTACTCAATCAGCGGTTGTCAGGAAACGTTGACGATTGGTCGGTATGGCAGTGTGGGCATCCACGCTCGCTGAAGCACAGGAGCGATTGAACGAGGCTAAAAAAATGATTGCGGCAGACAAATCCTCGGCCAGAGAGAAGGCTCGCGACAAAGCGCGTGCGAAGAATGCTGAGACATTCGGTGTCTGGGTCGAAAAGTGGCTACGTGGTTATCAGATGGCTGACTCGACACGCGGCATGCGCAAGTCGGTTTATACACGCGAACTAAAAAAGCGGTTTGGTAATCAAAAACTGATCGAAATTACCCATGAGGATCTGCGCGCATTGACTGATGCCATCGTTGACGTGAGGGGCTCCAGTCACGGCGGTGCATACCCGAGAAGTGGTGTTGCAGATCTATCGTTGGGCGATCGAACGCGGGCAGAAGGTAGAGAATCCTGCGGAAATGGTGTGCCATACAAGCATTGCCAGATTCGAATCACGTGACCGCGTTTTGGCACCGAACGAGATTGGTCTTATGTATCGGTATATGGACCGAGTAGGTACATCGCCGCAATACAGAGCGGTGGTAAAGTTACTCTTGCTGATGATGGTGAGAAAATCAGAGCTGTCCAACGCTACTTGGTCAGAGGTCAATTTCAGCGAGGCACTCTGGACGATTCCTAAAGAGCGGATGAAACGAAGAAATCCGCATCTGGTGTTCCTGTCTCGCCAGGCACTCGGCATCTTCATTGCACTTAAGGCCTTTGCCGGAGGATCTGACTATGTGCTGCCATCCCGGTATGACTCAGACTTGCCGATGAGCGCCACAACCTTGAATCGTGTTCTAACTTCGACGTATAAGGCTGCTCAGAAAAACGGCTAGTCGCTCGCTAAATTTGGTCCGTATGATCTTCGCCGCACGGCCAGCACGTTACTGCACGAGGCGGGTTACAACACAGACTGGACTGAGAAGTGTCTTGCCCATGAGCAAAAGGGAGTTTAAGGGGCTATCTATAACAAAGCAGAGTACCAAGAACAGCGTGCGGAGATGTTGCAAGATCGGGCCGACATGATCGAAGGGTTGGACTACCGGGAAACGGCAGTGATGCCGTGACGGTCAGCCTGATCTTCTGATCGTTTTCGCAACTCGATCCATTCCTCCATCTCGGCCAAGTACCAGGCGACGTTACAGCTTGTGAGGGCGATTCGGCATGGGAAGTCCCCTCGCTTCTCCATGCTGAAGATGGCACGCTCCGATAAAGGGATCATAGCCAGTAGCGTTTTTCGATTAATCAGGGTTTTTCTCGGTTTGGCTCGGCATCCATTGTCATTCTCTCTGTCCCGGCAATGCAGATTCAGTGGCTATAGTTATGCAATATTATAAATATTAGCATGGCGCAAATCATTTTGGCAAAAGAGAATATTTAGCAAAGTGATAAACTATCTGCTAGATAAAAATATGTCGACGAGGACGGCCTGGCTAACGTGATGAGATATGTCGTGAGTGTTGCATCCACGACATTGGTACATACTTCAAGTTTTCTTTCACACGTTCTCGAAGTAAGCGAGTGCGCTCACGCTACATAAATAGTTGCTGTCGAGCTGACCTCGATAATGCGGTTTGACCAGTCCGGATTCAGTGCCTTCAAGTATTGTCGGTTCTCTTCGGCGACAAGCTGCTTGGAGGCGACTTCATTTGACTCATCAAGTTGTACAACGACGTATTTATCATGTACCGGGGTGGCTTCGAGATCGACAAAAATCAGATCACCTTCATGGAAACTTGGGTTCCATGCTGACACCATGAACGCGTAACGTGAAGGTTTGTTCGCTGCATCTTACAAGGGCAAGGCAATAATTCACTTTCGTACGGTGGTACATAGCCCTCGGAGATTTCAGTCCAATCACCCGCTTGTACCCAGGAAATGAGTGGGCGCAGGCCGCAGATATTTGGTCCGGAATGGGTATTTGTTTCCGTGGTTATGTCTGGCTGTAGTTGTGGTGCTTTCTCATGAGATTCATCCATCCAGCCTTCTGACTTGTCCATTCCACATTCTAATTTTTCGGCGAGATCGTCTCCAACAGCTCGTGGCGTGCCCTTCTTGGTCGGCATCTGGTTGAGGACCTGACTGAGGTATGAACTGTTAGTGCCGACCATTCGAGCAAGCTTGGCTGCTAAGCCAGCCTCGGCAATGAGTAGCCAAAAATTCTGGAGTCTGATGCGCTCATGTTTTCGCTTCACGCGCAATAGTATAGCACCAGTTTCCTAGAAAATTTAGCACAAAGATAAATATATTCTTAACCATATTTATTGTCAGAAAATAAGTACGGTGCTAATGTTTCGCCGCATGGAGCTAAAACAATTCTTACGAGCAGCAACCAAGCGAGAACGCGCCGAAGTGGCCAGAGTCTGTAACGATTCGGTCTCGTACCTGTACCAACTGGCGGGAAAGCACAAGTATGTCAGCGCTTTGCTGGCGACCCGCATCGAAAAAATAACCCGACGTGTCGCAGTGGGCACCAAGAGTCGGCTGAAGGTGGCGCTAAGGGATAGCCTCGTCAGGGCATCCCGAGATCTTTGTCGGCGTTGGCGAGAAAGCGGCTGAATACGATACGTCGGAATCGGGAAAAGAGTAAAGGCATGCCGGACAACCAATCCACTAACGGCAAGACTCTGATCGGACCCGGGAAGGTAGGGGAGGCTGATACGCCAAAACCAATACTTCTGAAGATTACGCACATCAAATCCTATGATCGCAATCCCCGTCATGGCAAAAATCCGTAGTTTGATCGGATCAAGGCGTCAATTCGTGTCAATGGTCTCGATCGGCCGCTGGTCATTACGCAACGTCCAGAGACTGCCGACTATGTTGTCCACTCCGGTGGCGATACCCGCCTGGTCGCACTACAAGAGCTATACGCAGAGACCGGTGATTCTCTATTTTCCCGCATCCAGTGTTTGTTTAAGCCGTGGAGCCGAGAATCGGATGTTCTCCTTGGCACATCTCAGGGAAAACGATCTCCGCGGGGCTCTGACATTTATCGATAAGACCCTCGCTGTCTTCGATATCAAGAAATTACTCGAAGAAGAACTGGATACCGACGAGATTTCCCAGAGAAAACTCAAAATGGCACTGGCTTCCGGCGGTTATAGTCTCAGCCATGGACTGATTTCGCGCATGGGCTACGCGGTTAAACGACTGTTCTCACTGATTCCGCAAGCACTCAACGTCGGACTGAACAGGCCACAGGTTCGGCGGATCCACGCCTTGGATCGAACGGCGCTCCAACTCTGGAAAAGACATGCCTTGGGCGATGAGTCAGATTTCGATGAAGTGTTCGCCAACATTGTGTCGGCGATACGATGCTCACGAGTGAGATACGGGGCTGCTACACGGTGCGATCGAGACAGAGATTGCAGAGCAGGCCGGAGTCAGTCTTCAGACTGTACGTGTAGAACTCGATGCACAGCTTGCAGGACGAGAGTTGAGTATTCCAGAAGTTGAGAACGATAACAGTGAAGTGGTTGAGGCAGACGAGATCTGTCGTGATGCAACTGAGTTACCAACCCATTCATCAACTAAAGAAGAGAGCAGTGCAGATCCCGAAACTCATCATGAGGATCCAGTGACAGAACTGGGCGATGATCCATTTTCCAGTACCGGTAACGAAATTCCTTCTCGTTCAGAGGAGCAGGCTCCTGATTCTTTAACTGATAAGACAGAACCGGTCGTTGAACAGATACTGACTGCGGGGCACTCGGGCCCTGGTGATCTTAAATCATTGCGTGGACGGGTCTGGACATTGGCGGCTCGTCTTGCGCAGTGAAACAGTATTGGTGATCTTGTCGCGCCTCCGTCCGGCAAAAGCCTTGAATTCATTCTCCGCGATGTTTCAGGCCCGGCTCTTGTGGATCGACTGGATGATGACACCATGAGCCAGGTATCCATGATCTGGTGGCGTCTCGCCGCGAGTACAGAGATGACCGTTGCACCGATTGAACCTATCGTACCCACACTGGCGTCAGACTCAGTACTTCGCCGCCAGGCCCTTGAACAACAAGATGCCGGCCTGCTTTTCAACAGTGTCTGAACGCTCGATCCGGGCCACGCCGGCTACCGACTTTGGCCGCCGGCTTGTTGAACAAGATTGAAGTGATCTGCTCAACCTGATGGATACCTATCACTTGACAGAAGAGAGCTGGACAAGACTTTGAGGGCAGGGGAATGGAAGAACGGCCATACTCATGTATGCGATCCGCTGTCTGGCCGAAGGCGAACACCCCGCACCGCGCAACATTAACTTCTTATCGCGTGAGATCGAGGCCCTCCGAGAGATGAATCTCTCGGACCTCTGCCGTGTTAAGTCCCTGCGTGTCCACTGCCTGCAGATCTGGCTAGATCGGCAGGTCTATTGGCCCATGGTGGAACATCTGCGTCAGCAGCGTGAGTCAGAAGAGATACAACAGATACTCATAGCGGCGGATGCGCCGCTGGAAATGATGCAGACTTTGTTCGGTCTGAGTCCGCGAGAGTATAGCCAGCTACGTCGCATGCTCTCGGTGGACCAATCCGTAGGGCGCCCTCGCCGGAACCCGATGAAGAGAACACACACAGGTTCTGGCATGCCTGGGCCAACCGGGTTGGTGAAGATGAATCAGGGCCACTGTCGCCAACGGTTTACCTTGAACTGCATGCCGAAACCGACCTGCCGATGCGGGCAATCTGGAACCTGACGCAACGCTGGAACCAGTATGGAGATTTGAGTGGTCAGAGTGAACCGGATGCCGCCGAACGGTTGAGTGTCAATGAGTGAGCGTGGGTAAGTGGCTCGCCACGAAACATTGGCACTGTATATCCTGATACAAGCCACTATAGAACACGCCGAAGACGGTACCGGTCATCCGTCGTCAGATACGATGCTGTTTCTCTGGAATCGGCATGCGTCCTTTCCAACGCTAGTTGTTCAAGATCCGATACTCGAACCTGTGGACAAGTTGGTATGGATGGCTATTCGGCTCCAAGCCAGTGAGACTGGTGGCAACACCGTATTTCCAAGTTATGCCTATATCGCGAAGATGGCCAATGTGTCGTTTACGGCTACTATCTCATGAGCCATTGCCATTTTGCGTGCAACACGCTGGCCGGCCATCTGCGCCATGATCAGGGGATCTAACGGCCGTTTTTACGGCAATGCCTTTGTCTGCATGACGAATATCTGCCATTAGTCGATACGATCCATCTAGACTCCTCCTACATGTAGTTTCTGCGTGAGCCTGCTGATCATCGCCATGGCCAAGGGTGAACGCGGTTGCTTGCGGGGTTCTGGATACAATAGAGGAAGATATCGAGGCGGGACACAATGTATGTGCCGATGAACGCACAATCATTCGCAGAGTGCAGACCACGGAGGTGGTGGAAAAGGACATGCCGCATCGTTTCTTTGCCTTCAGTGCGAAGGTCATGACCGAGCTTCGCAGTCATTCATCCAGCCGGAACGGTGCCAATTACCAAGACCAAAATTTAAAGGCGGTTAATTGTAGTAGCTATACAAATAAAACTACTACTACCAACAACAGCGAGGAAAAAATTTCGTGGTCTGCGGTAAAGGCAATGCGCCGTTGATTTACCCGCGACGCCTCTCTGATAACCAGCGTGATTTGGCAGATCGCTACCTCAGTAGCATTTCTCCGGACCAGCGCCAGGCCATTCTTGACGGGCTGGAAGGAAGGATCCGATCAGAACAGTGCGGCATGAAACTGCTCTACGATGAGCTGAGCTTTCTGCATTCATTGTGTAAGGCACTGAAAAACGGTGAGTTTAAATCCAATCCCAGGATCAAGGTGCTTGAGTAGCGCATTGCTCGTGAGGAGACGTTCCAGAAGAGCGGGGAAGAGCGTGTCGATCGATCAACAGATCAAGGCTTCGGGAATTACGAAGCCAAATCAAGGCGAGGAAAGACCCTATCGCCGAGATACGCAAGACACTTGGACTGCGATGTTCAGCCACGAAGGATACTGATTCGAACACCTCATGATCCGGCATGAGGTGTTGACACTGTCACCACTTTCTCAGAATAAATTCCTTCGGTTCAGATCAGGGTTATCGGTTGTCCAACTCTCCATAACATGGAGAGATAGGGGCTGATTTCAACAGCCTCGGATTTCCTACAAACTCAGAACAAATTCTACCCGATGAGAGCGAAGGCACTGTAGCTGGATCGAAGAAGGTTACCGAAAGTCTCGGTGTGTTACGTGGCCAGGCCTGGCTGACAGTCCAGACACGCCAGGCCCAGCAGTTGATCCGCGGTCGTAACGGAAGCGCGGATCAACCGGCGATTATCGGACTGATTGGCTACGCTGATCGATTACGGGTGATCTGGCAGGCGGCACGCGATGACGATCTCTATGCGAATTGATGGCTAATCAAGGTACACGAGTCGCTGGAGCAAGCACGCAAACTCCTCAGCCGATACCAGGAAGAACTGGATACCCAGCTGGCACAAATGAGCGCCATGGAGGTAACGGTAGCGGAATCCTTGCGACTCTACCGTATACGTCTACAATTCGCCAATCCCTACGCTTACCAGGACGCGCAGTTAATTGCGGAGCACGACACTTTGGTGCGAACCGTTCTTACCTGCCGCCATATCGGTCAATTGAACGATGAGTCTGCGCAAATCATCATCCATCTCTGTGCGCGCAAGATTTGTGGAACTTTTGTCACACCACAGGGTTATCGGTTACTTGGAATCGATCGAAAATGCCTGCAACGAAGTTCAGGGAAAGAGCCACGTGCATCCAGTCTGATGGGAGCGCTGTCAGAGAATGTGCTGACGGGCAAACTTCGTGCACCGCTTGTGCCGCGCAAAGCGCCATTTTCAAAAGAAACTCACAGACTTTTGGGGTCCGATCTCTTATCTTCTTCGCCCAATACGGAATATTCAGCCGACGAAAACTGTGACACATAGCATATTGGGTATTCACTGGTATGTACGTTTTCTATACCGATAATCCAACAAATGGCTAAGGCCAATAACCGCGATCGGGTTGTACTACAACTGGATCCGCACATTGCACTGGGGGTGATTATTCTGAATCTGTTTGATCAAATCCCAAAGACTAGGCGACAGGAATGTGTACGGTGACTATTGGTGCAGGGATTTCGGGTTGAGTGCCAGGTGTAACGGGAGGCATCTGTCGCCACAAGATCAGAGAGCGGAATGAGGTTCTTCGATTTGCTGACAGGTGCTTCAACAAGGCAAGCGGCCTTGTTGAAGTCGAAGCAAGAACAGAAACCAACGACACCAGCCGAGGTACAAACTACTCATAATATGACAAAACCATTTGTGTAATTGAGCAAGGCAATTGGATGATGGAAATGAATAGATCCGCAGAAAAAACTAACGATTAAAAGGATAAGCAATCCCATGACTGATTCTGAGTCCATTAATCCCATTCCGGTCGGCATCGACGACGGATACGCTTATACGAAGATCGCGCTACCTGATGGTCGCGTGCATGCAATCCTCTCCCTGGTACGGGTTCCAATTCGGCATCACCTGGATCCACCAAGTGCACCAACATGTCTTTGAATACGAAACAAAAGGATCGATTTATTCGGTAGGCGATGTAGGCGGTACGCCGACCCAGTTTGAGGGCTATCCAGTGTCTGGTTTAAATCGTGTCATCATGCAACATGTGCTTCAAGATGTTGGGCTGTCAGTTCGAACCGTTCATGCAGCGTCCGGTTTACCTGTCAGTGCCTTTTATCGAAAAAATGGTGAACAGCACAGTAAGGCTATCAAGAAAAAACAGGCCATTCTGAAACAAATCGTGCATTCCCTCGCTGATGTGTTGTCCGCCGGCATTAGCTTCCATGAAGTGATTCCGGAAGCACTAGCCGCCTGGTATGACTACGTGATTGTGGAGGAGAGTAATGGAACAACATTGGATGCCGATCGTCTGTCTGTACCAGTGATCATCGTCGACATTGGTGGTCGTGCTACTGACTATGTGATGGTGAAAGATCAGGGCATTCTTCATGTCTCATCAGGCTCACTTCAGTGCGGAATGCTGGACGTCAAACAACGGGTTGTCGACGGTATCCAGGAGCGTTTTGATCTGGAGAGCATGAGTGAGCAGATTGTTGCGCAGGCCGTCGAGAATAGGGTAGTGCGCCTGCAGGGCAAGGACCATGACGTTGCGGTGCTGGTTGACGCTGCGAAATATGAGGTCATCGAACGGATACACGCAGAGATTCGCAGGCAATTAGGTATCGGTGTGGATCTAGATCGAGCCCTCTTTGTCGGTGGTGGCGCGGTTGCGTTGAACGAGCATATTGCCAACTGGTTTCTCCATCAGGCCATTGCGGAACACCACGCCTTTGTCATGCTCACGGCATACTGAAGTACCTGCGTTATGTATGCGAAGCATCTGATGCCGCCTAAGGAGATTGAAGCATACGGTTTTATGCGTGGTCACTGCGAACTCAGTGGCAATACAGGCACCTTCGGACTGCGTAACAGGTGTATCGACGATTCTTAAATGACTCGTTGCCGGTCCATCTTCAAGGGAATGGATAAAGGTTTCCATTCCACTCACTCTGCCGGGGAAGCCTTTCCGTCAGGATTGCGCTTGCTCCGGGCGAAGTCCACCTGATGGAGAAAGCACTATGTCCAACAACGAAAGCCAAAAAATATTTCGATCTTCACACCGCCGGCATCAGTTATGTAAACTGTGCTCTGGAGGTGACACCCAAAGAAGGGAGCCACTTTCTGAATGTCACCATCTCTGCTCTTCGAGGCAACGTTGAAAACGTCCAGTACACTCATTTCGAGTGTCGCGTGCCCGGTAAGCAGGCTCAAGAAATCGTACGTCAGGTTAAACCGGCCGCTGAAGACAAACTGAAGGTACTCATTGGATTCACACTCTCAGTGATCTGTATGGAGATACCTTCACCTTTAAGAACGGTAACAAGGCCGGAGAAACCGGCATTAGCCTCAAGGCCAGACTGTTGCGTACGTTAAAATCAGCCGAATAACTCGTTATCCGGCTCACTTTCACCCAAGTGGGATCACTCCCTCTTGGGGCCGCTCTACCCGTCAATTCGAGGAGATCAGTCATGACAACCACAGGATCACCCGTACCGAAGAGGATGAAAGACCGTTTCGACGGACTTTCAGTATCTGAACTTAACGACGTGGAGAGGCAATCACTGATGGCATTGGCGCTGGCCTTGTTAGCGGAACAGCACCAGCCTGGAGAGGCCCTGGGCAGTCAGAGGAAACTCGCAGATATCTGCGAGT
>Ga0056106_100006_pt1 | contig 45555 bp, 46 predicted proteins | sample WorMetcrassitun1_FD_77012 | JGI IMG/M metagenome (GOLD analysis project Ga0056106, IMG submission 77012) | Marine gutless worms symbiont microbial communities from Max Planck institute for Marine Microbiology, Germany - Olavius crassitunicatus.1 ... | reverse complement strand
TTTTAAAATCATCGTAGTGAAAGTGCATTGATTCAACAGCTTTTCGAACTCTTTCTGCTAGAAGCTTAGCACCTGGTTTTTTTGTATTTCTGAGTAAAACAACAAATTCTTCACCTCCGTAGCGATAGATGATATCATCGCCACGTACACATCCTGATATAGTTTCAGCGACTCTTTTAAGTATGATGTCCCCAGCAATATGTCCATAGATATCATTTATTTGCTTAAATTTATCAATATCAAGTAGTATCATTGCCAGGGCAGTACCATCATGACGTTTCGCCAGATTGATCTCCTGCGCAAGAGCAGAATCCATGGCTGTTCTGTTATTCACACCTGTTACAGGATCTCTATGTGCCTTTTCAATAGCTTTTTTGTAAAGCAAGCTATTACGCAAGGGATAGATAAGGGCTGCAATCATCGTCTCCAACTGCTTGATTTCTTGTTCGGTAAACTTGCTATTACGATAAAAAACTAAACATCCAACCTCTCTATCAAGCAATATCAGCTGATAGCTACAATGATGACGCTCCTCTGTGCCAAAAAGGACGATACACTCTTCTCCTCTGTTCTCGTAGGCAAGGCCGTCATGTGGAACGACCGATGATATCTCATCGTCAAAAAGCTCAAGAATTTTGTTTAATTCTAGGGTGCTTTGTAAAATTCCAGTCAATTGCAGAGATTTACTGCTAGCATCAGGTACATTATCAGAGTGGCAGTAGGCCTGGTGAGTATCCTGCACACCTGGAGACTTATTAATATCTTTTACTTCAGCCATTCTTACATTAGGTTGTTGAAACATCACTTGTCACCTGAGTTTTCTGTTTAATAGTTGGGAGAACAGTGCAATTTAGTTACCATCGTTTTTTCCAATGGTAACAAGTAGTTATTAAGTTACTTAGTCTACAATAATATCTTTATTCCTGGTTCTCGCTTTACTGTAGTTAGTCTCAAGATCTAATAGTTTTAATGTTATCGCATAATTGAAGTATATTGTCTTCAGCTAAGTCCGTTTTCTCATCTACAGGGTAATCCAGTGCAAAATGAAGACCCCGACTTTCATTTCTCCTCAAAGCTGATTCAATAATAATAGCTGCAACCAAGGACAAATTACGCAATTCTATTAAATTATTCGTTAGTCGGAAATTTTCATAGTACTCATTTATTTCGGATTGAAGTAATTGGATACGATGTTGTGCTCTTTGTAAGTGCTTGGTAGTTCTAACTATCCCCACATAATCCCACATAAAACGCCTTATTTCATCCCAATTGTGAGAGACTACCACTTCTTCATCAGAGTCAGTTACCTGACTCTCGTCCCAATCTGATAATTCTCCAGGTATAGGAATCTCATCAATACAAGAACTTATGTGGTTATAAGTAGCATGCGCAAAAACCAAACATTCTAATAAAGAATTACTTGCCATACGGTTTGCCCCATGAAGTCCGGAGCATGACACCTCACCCACAGCATACAGCCCAGTTATATCGGTACTGCCGTTTTTATCGATCATAACTCCACCACAGGTATAATGGGCTGCAGGCACAACGGGAATTGGACCTTTTGTCAGGTCGAAGCCATATTGAAGACAGCGAGTATAAATAGTTGGAAAGTGATTGATTATAAAATCTTTTGGTCGGTGGCTAATGTCCAGGTACACGCAATTACTACCAAGGCGCTTCATTTCGTTATCAATTGCTCGCGCCACAGTATCCCTGGGAGCTAATTCTTCCCGTGAGCCATATTTATGCATGAAGCTCTGCCCATCAGATAGAAGCAATTTTGCCCCCTCACCTCGGAGTGCTTCCGAGATTAGGAAAGATTTTGCCTCCTGGTGATACAAACAAGTAGGGTGAAATTGTATAAATTCCATATTCGTAATGCGGCAACCCGCACGCCAGGCAATAGCGATGCCATCTCCAGTACAAATATCTGGGTTACTGGTGTAGAGGTAAACTTTGCCTGCTCCGCCCGTTGCCAGGACGGTAAATTTTGCCCTGAATACCTTCACGCTATCACTCTGCTGATCGTAAACATACGCACCAAGGCAACGATTACTGATATTACCTATTTTAGTTCCAGTTATCAGATCAACAGCTGTATGAAACTCAAATAATTGGATATTATGGTGCTCAAGAACACGACTTTCAAGAGTACTCTCCACTTCCTTGCCGGTAGAATCTGCCGCATGGATGATCCGACGGTGACTATGACCTCCTTCTTGGTGCAAATGATATTCAGGCCCACTAGTCTGAGTGTTCTTGGTGAAATTGACACCAATATCAATTAACCATTGAATACTTTCTTTACCGTGCTCAACAACATGACGCACAATTTCAGGTTTACATAATCCAGCACCAGCTTGCAGGGTATCCTCAATATGGGATTCAATAGAATCGTGCGTATCCAGTACTGCAGATATGCCTCCCTGAGCATACATAGTTGCACTTTCCGTTAATACTGCCTTTGACAGTACGGCGACTGTTGCATTTTCAGCTAAGCGGAGTGCCAGGCTTAGACCCGAGGCACCACTACCGATAATCAAAACATCATGCTGGTATTGGTCGTTCTGCATAATTCAGATACTATAGATAAAAATAGTGCAAGCTATTGATAAACTGAAAGTCTTATAGCATTAAACCTTACAGTAAATTAGTGTTTTAATTAAATATTAACCGCAAATAATAGGATCGAGAGCAGACTGTGGGTAGCAATAAAACCGACAAACGTCTCATTGCGAGAGTACAACAAGGTGAAAAAGCAGCGTTTGATGCTCTCGTGCTGAAGTATCGATCTCGAATTGTTAATCTGGTTTCAGGATTTGTACACAATCAATCGGATGTCTTGGATGTTACACAAGAAGTGTTTCTTAAAGCTTATCGTGCCCTACCAAATTTTCGCGGAGATAGCACTTTCTATACCTGGCTTTATAGGATTGCTGTGAATGCAGCAAAAAACCACCTAATTGTACAGGTCAGAAGATCGAGCGAATCGGAACAAGATATTGCTGAAATTGAACAAATTGAAGGTAATCGCGCTCTAAAGGAGTACGCAACTCCAGAGCATATGTTGCTTAAAGATGAAATTCAGATAACTGTTATTACCATAATTGAAAAATTACCAGAAGATCTTCGCATGGCTGTTACCTTACGAGAACTTGAAGGACTGAGTTATGAGGAGATTGCGGTTGTGATGGAGTGTCCTATTGGAACAGTACGTTCTCGTATATTCCGCGCTAGAGAGGCTATTAACAAGAAATTAAAGCCATTACTTAAAGAGTGATATGTATTATGATCGATGACATGACTGATAAGACCAATGAGTGATTGCCCGAATTAATGGATGGTGTGCTTGATGACCGTTCAGAACAATTAATTGATGACTTGGTTAATGATCCTTCTCTGCAAAGAGTATGGGCACGCTATCATCCTACCTCCAACTCTCTCAAACAAAATCTATCCCATAGTATTCATGCAAAATTGGCAGACAATATAGTAGAAGCAATATCCAATAAACTTGTTATTTACGCTCCTGGAAAAATATCGACGCATCCAATTGTTAAGCCAGTTACTGGTTTTGCAATTGCCACATCAGTTGTTGCGATGGCGATTTTGAGTTTACAGCAAAGTAGTATTGAGCAAGTCGAAACAGCGTCTTCTCAAATTGCTAAACAAGTAACCACGCCTGTAACTTCAGGTTCGCAATATGTTTTTCCTGCTAGCGCCGTTAGCGTTGAATCAAAACAAGTGAAGCAGTACAGCAAGCTGGCTCAAATTCAAGAATGAATAGCTGTTTGATTAACTATAACGAGTATCGAACTTACTCATACTACTACGCAAGGACTGATACCCTATGTGAGAGTTATTGCGTATGAGAAACAAGAATAAAATAACATTGACTAACAATAGACTACTAGCTTTGTTAGTTGGCCTATGTTTGTCTCCCCCACAATTATTTTTTGCGAAGAGCATTTCTGTGGTCGCTCAGAAACTCATCAATAATATGTCTCGAGCCGTGCGAGAACTAAATTATGATGGAATATTTGTTTACCGTAGGGATACACAGTTAGTGACTATGCGCTTAATCATAAGACTACTGAAGATGGTGAATTCGAAAGATTAGTCTCTTTATCCGACGTCGCACGCGAAGTAATTAGAAACAACGAGTCTGTTACTCGTATCTTCCCGGATGATCAGATGGTAATAGTTAAGAAAAGTCGTTCACATCAGTTGCTATCCACGCAATTACCGGAACCCATAGAAAAAATCTCTGCTCTTTATGGCTTTTCTATGCTTGGTCAAGATCGTATTGCAGGTAAAGATACATTGATTGTTGCTATTAAGCCAAACGATCATTATCGCTTTGACTATCAACTCTGGATTGATAGTCAAAGTTACTTACTATTGAAATATGAATTAAAAGATAGTTCCGGAGCTACCCTTGAGCAGATAATGTTCACCAAACTGGACGTTCTAGAAAATATTCCGGACGAGTTGCTGAAGGCTTCCAATTCTGATGATGGATATAAATGGTATAATAGCGCGGTTCACAAACCATCTAAGCAGGCTTTTATTAGTCAATGGAGTGTTAAGTGGATGCTAAATGGTTTTAATATGAGTAATTACGATAACCAATCCATAGTGTCCAGTGACAGCTCTGTGGAACATATGATTTATACGGATTATAGCTATGGTTTTAGTTTTTGTTGAGAGACTTAAAAATCAAGTACAGTTTAAACCTGGTGCCACAAAGATTGGCGCAGTGAATACATATGCCAGGCTTGCTAATGGATATCAGATTACTGCTGTAGGTGAAGCCTCATCGGCTACTGTTCAAAGAATGACAATCTCAGTTAATACTGGCCAGTAGTGAAGTCGATATTAGACAAATCTTGGATTTAGTTAATTTCTACTTTTCTGATCGTATTATTCAAATTTATTAATATTCTAATAATTTCAAGATCTATGAAATTAAAAAATCAAAACGGAGTTAATATATCTCGAAGAATTAAATCAATTTCTATATTAGTTGTAGCATTATTTGCTGGGTTACTTATGTTTGTAGAACTTGCATATTCTGCTACCTTGCCAGACTTTACTTCTTTGGTGAAAAAGAATGCTGCTGCTGTAAACATTAGCACAACATTGAAGAAAAAAGGAAATATACAAGGTCATTCTGGCATGCCTGATATCCTTGAAGACAGCCTGTTTTATGAATTCTTCAAAAAGTATTTTGACGATGTACCTGAAGAGAGCTCATCTTTCTCAGAAAGATCTTCTTTAGGCTCTGGTTTTATCGTTTCAAAGGATGGATATGTCATCACAAATAATCATGTAGTAAAAGATGCTGATGAAGTAGTTGTCACATTAAGAACAGACAGGAATTTGTCGCCGAAGTTATTGGCATCGATGAGCGTAGTGATATAGCTGCATTAAAAGGTTGATGATAAAAACTTATCCGTTGTAAAAATTGGTAAGTCAAACAACCTGAAAGTAGACGAATGGGTCTTGGCAATCGGTTCACCTTTTGAATTTGAATAGTTGATGACCGCTGGTATTATTAGTGCTTTGGCCAGGAATTTGCCGAATGAAGACTATATTCCATTTATACAAACGGATGTTGCAATTAACCCCGGTAATTTAAGCGGGCCATTATTTAATCTAGATGGCGAAGTAGTAGATGTTAATTCATAAATTTATAACGGGACAGGTGGTTTCATGGGACTATCATTTGCTATCCTCACCAATGTCGTTACCAATGTATGTAATCAGCTCCGTGATCATGGTCATGTATCTCGTGGGTGGCTGAGGATCCTCATACAGGAGGTTGCCCAAGAACTTGCTGAATCATTTGGCATAGAAAAGCCACATGGCACTTTGGTTGTTGGAGTGCCACGATAGCCACCAGCTGAAAAAGCGAGTCTTGAAATAGGTGACATAGTAGTTAAATTCAATAAGAAGGAAATTAAAAAATTTACCCACCTGCCTCCAATTGTAGGTAGTACACCAGTTGACAGTACTGTTCCAGTAGAGGTCCTTCGACGTGGTAAGAATCAGAATATTAATGTGACAATATCGATGTTCCATGGGGAGAATGAGATTGCTTGAACGGTGAGAGGAGAAGGGGATGGAAGTAGTTCATCCATATTAAATAGCTTGAATATTGTAATAGTAGATCCGAGCAACTCACAACGCAAAGAATCAGATATAGATAAAGGAGCGCATGGTATGTAAGGTTGAGCCAGGACCTGCAGGTAGGGCCGGGATCCGTAGGGGAGGGGTTATTCTCATAGTGAATAACGAAAAGATTAAAAATACGAAGCAGTTTGAAAGATTATTAAGTGATTTACCGAAAGAAAAATCTATTTCGATCCTGGTTCAATGTCGAGACGCCCCAACGTTCCTTGCCTTGAAGCTTTCAGGCGATGAAAACGAATAAGTGTGTAACAGCTTGTATAATCAGTGAAAGATAGTTGGAAAATTAATGCTTAAAGCGATAGTAACTGCCTGTCAATGACAAGCTATTGTTTATATCGAATATTTTGTCTAGCTCGTAATGCTGAAAGGGACCCTTCAAATGGTGTACGGTAAAGGTACTGCTAGCAGGAACTAGATAAACATATATGTATAGTTTTTGTAGGAAGGCCTGGATATCATTATCATAGGGGAATTCCAATTAAACTGGTAAATATGTAAATTTTGATCTAATATTATTCAGGTTATTCTGCCAGGTAAGTCAAAATCGCACGTTTTATTTATCCACCAGAGAGACAAATAAGTTGCTCTGCAAAAGCCAACGTGTGATTCTATTTCGTCAATGAAGAATATTCGGAATTTTTCCATAATAGCCCATATTGATCATGGCAAATCAACACTTGCTGATCGCTTTATTCAGCTATGCGGTGGATTGACTGAACGTGAAATGTCAGATCAAGTACTTGACTCAATGGATATTGAGCGTGAAAGAGGGATCACTATTAAGTCGCAGAGTGTGGCCTTGAACTATCGAAGTCAAGATGGACAGATATATGAGCTAAATACCATTGATACACCAGGTCATGTAGATTTCAGCTATGAAATGTCTAGATCGCTTTCAGCTTGTGAAGGTGCATTGTTGGTCATTGATGCGGCTCAGGGGGTTGAAGCACAAAGTGTGGCAAATTGTATAACAGCTATCGACAATGGGCTGGAAGTTATTCCAGTGCTGAATAAGTTAGATTTACCCTCTGCGGATCCTGACAGAGTGAAACATGAAATAGAAGAGATTATTGGACTGGATGCTACTGATGCCATATTGATCAGTGCAAAATCGGGGGAAGGTGTGAGCAATCTACTTGAACAGATTGTAAAACAAATCCCTCCACCACAAGGCTCACAAACTGCATCACTTAAAGCACTTATAATCGATTCATGGTTTGATAACTATCTCGGTGTAGTTTTGCTGGTAAAAGTTGTAGATGGTGAGATTAAGTGCAATGACAAAGTACGTATAATGTCAACTGAAATGGATCATCTTATTGATGAAGTGGGTATCTTTTCACCAAAACGGACAGAGAAAAATAAGCTGGGAACTGGTGAAGTCGGATATGTTGTTACGGGAATTAAAGATATCAATGGTGCTCCAGTTGGCGATACCATGACATCAAGCAAAAACTCAGCTACTGAAGCATTACCAGGCTTTCAAGAGATAAAACCACGAGTATTCGCTGGCTTATTCCCTATTGATTCTGCTAATTATGAGAGCTTCCGTGATGCCCTGTCAAAACTCAAGCTAAACGACGCCTCCCTGCATTACGAGCCGGAGACTTCACAGGCATTAGGATTTGGATTTCGTTTTGGATTTCTTGGCATGTTACATATGGAAATCATCCAGGAACGCCTTGAGCGAGAGTACAATTTGAATTTAATCACTACTGCGCCAACTGTAGTGTATGAACTTGAAACTACCTCTGACGAAACTATTTATATTGATAACCCGGCAAAATTACCTGAAGTTGACAAAATCCGCGAATTCAGGGAACCAGTTATTCGGGCTGACATTCTTGTACCGCAGAATTATATCGGCAATGTTATCGGCTTATGTATAGAAAAGCGTGGTGAGCAAAAATCTATGCAATATGTCGGAAATCAGATTTCTATATCTTTTGAGATGCCAATGAGCGAAGTTGTATTAGATTTTTTTGATCGCTTAAAGTCCGTTAGTCGAGGCTATGCTTCTTTCGATTATTATTTTGTCCGCTTCCAGAACTCAAAACTTGTTAAGTTGGACATACTGATTAACGGAGAGCAGATTGATGCTCTGTCTTGCATAGTACATCAAGATATGGCACAAAAACGTGGTCTGGAACTGGCCAGAAAAATGAAAGAGTTTATTCCGAGGCAAATGTATGAAGTTGCCATCCAGGCAGCAGTTGGTGCAAAAATTCTTGCCAGGACGACGGTAAAGGCTCTGCGTAAAAATGTTACAGCAAAATGTTATGGTGGTGATATAACACGTAAGAAAAAACTGCTGGGGAAGCAAAAGGAAGGAAAAAAACGGATGAAACAGTTTGGGTCCATAGAGATCCCACAAAAAGCTTTTATGGCGATTCTTCACGTTGGGAAGGATGACTTTGATTAAACCAGTAAAGGTTTCTATTTAAAATAAAGGGTAGTTATGAATTTTGATTTTTCTGCATTATTAGTTCTGCTTACTTTTCTAAGCGGTTTCATTTGGGCAATAGATACCTTATTTTTTACTGCCAAGCGAAAACTGAAAGCTGTGTCAGGAGACAGCGACCGGGAGACGGCCAAAGAGCCCATATTAGTAGAATATCCCCGATCATTTTTCCCGATCTTATTCATTGTATTGATATTGCGTTCTTTTATTGTTGAACCTTTTCGTATCCCTTCAGGATCGATGATGCCAACTTTATTAATAGGTGATTTTATTTTAGTTAATAAATATGACTATGGAATTCGCTTACCTGTAGTCCATTCCAAAATAATAGCAAACAATGGCAATGGTCCTCAGAGAGGTGATGTAGTTGTTTTTAGATACCCAGAAGACCCCAGTATCCATTTTATAAAAAGAGTAATAGGGTTGCCAGGAGATCGCGTAGAGTACACTGATAAAAAGATATATATTAACAATCTGCCAATGGAGCAGGCAATTAAAGGTGAATATATTGGTATCGGTGCTGGAAAAATGATGGATGGAGCTTCGCTGAGAGAGGAAAACTTGGGAGAGGTGCAGCACGAAATTCTCGTGAACAGCTATCGTTTCTCAGGTAGTTTTGAACATATTGTCCCGAAAGGACACTATTTTGTACTAGGAGATAACCGGGACAATAGCAAAGACAGTCGATATTGGGGCTTTGTGCCGGGCGAAAATCTAATAGGCCGCGCATTTTTTATATGGCTTAATTGGGATTGGAAAAATGGTGGTATTAGCTGGAAACGAATCGGTAGCGTATTATAATCTAACTATCTAATAATAGGGGATATTGCAGTGAGTAATATAAAATCTAAATAACAAGACATTACATTTATAGGCTTAATAATTTGTATTTGGTTTTCTCGTAATGGTTGTATTGTTTGCTGTAAGAGCGTTTCCGCTATATAATGTGAGCATTAATGTTAGGGGTGCGATGACATCGGTAACAAATCAATCAGCCGAAATGACGAAAGCTACTAAAAATATGTTTTGGTGTTTGTAAAAACGGCTCAAATTAATGGTGTCCAGCATTTTAACAGTAAGAATATTAAAGATTTTGCCACTGTTGAAAAATCAAAAATTAGTGGCAAACGGATATTAAATGTGAAATTCATATCAAAAAATAAACTATTCCAAAATCTTTTTTTGATGACGAAAGTGTCGAACTTAGATCCTGATAATGATGAGAACATATAATAATTTTATCGGACTACATTTGGGGTAGTTTAAAGGGTGGTTGATGGCAAGAGTAGAACTCTGGACTATTTATCGGCGGTGTCTGGGTATGAGTTTAATAATCCCACACTTCTCAACGCAGCACTAACTCACAGAAGTTACAGTAAAGACAATAATGAGCGCCTTGAATATCTTGGTGATGCAATGTTGGGGTTTATTATTGCTGAAGCACTTTGTCAGAAATTCCCTGCCCAGCCAGAAGGTGTGTTAACCAGGCTTCGAGCTTCACTAGTTAAGGAAGAGACACTGGCGGAGCTGGCGCGCTCGCTTAAGCTTGGTGATCTTTTAATACTTGGAGCAGGGGAAATAAAGTCAGGCGGATGGCGTAGAGACTCAATCTTGTCGAATGCAATGGAGGCACTTATTGCCTCGATATACCTGGATTCAAATATTGAAAAATGCCGTTCGTTTGTGCTCCATATTTACTCAGATCTTCTAGCTAACCTATCCACATCAGTCGTGAAAAAAGACCCAAAGACAGATTTACAGGAGTATTTGCAGGCTAGAAAAAGGCCATTACCTGTTTATGAAGTAACTGAAGAAGAGAGTCAGGATCATGTAAAGATATTTACTGTCAGATGTACTGTTGAAGAGATTGAGCATGTTGTTACTGCACAAGGAAAAAGTAAAAGAAATGCCGAGCAATCTGCTGCTCAGAAGGCACTAGAAATACTACATCAGAATAGTCAATGAACTCGGAGTTTTTTAATGGATGAAAATTTTCGATGTGGCTACATCACTATTATTGGTCGTCCAAATGTCGGCAAATCAACACTACTTAATAAAATTCTTGGGCAAAAAATTAGTGCAACATCCAGGAAACCACAAACTACACGTTGGCATTTACTTGGCATAAAGACAAACACTAACTGTCAGGCTATTTATGTCGATACTCCCGGCGTACAGAATAAATACATGGATGGTATTAATCGACATATGGCGAAAGAAGTTACGAATTCGTTGGCAAACGTAGACATAGTGATTTTTATGATCGAGCCATTGAGTTGGGCGGACGAAGAAGAACATATAATGGGTCTGTTAGACCAACTGACAATTTCGCTGTTTTTAGTTGTCAATAAAATAGATAAGGTTAAAGACAAAGACAAGCTCTTGCCGTTTATTGAAAAAATAGCTAATTTTGACAAATTTGCTGAGATTCTACCTGTCTCAGTGCACAACGGTAGCAACGTGAAGAAGCTGGAAGATATAGTATATTCGTACTTGCCAGCAGCGCCAAAAGAGTTTTCGGATGAACAATTTTCTGATCGTAATGAACGTTTTTTTGCGGCAGAATTTATCCGGGAAAAACTAGTCCGTACTCTCGGTGAAGAACTTCCGTATCGAATATCAGTCAGTATTGAGCAATTTAAACTTAAAGAAAATGTCTTGCATATATATGCCACAATCTGGGCGGAAGGGCAAAGACACAAAAAAATTATCGTTGGAAAAAATGGTGCAATATTAAAGAGTGTCGGGGTACAATCCAGGAAGGATATGGAAAATATGTTTGAGCATAAGGTTTTTTTGCAAACATGGGTAAAGGTGAAGGAGAAATGGACAGAGAACGCCAAAGCTCTCAAGCAATTTGGTTACAATAGTCAGACCTTCTAAAATATTGCAAATTGAAAGAATATGAAAGTTGGTTTGACACCGTGCCACATCCTGCATCAAAGATCATATAAAGAAAGCAGTCTCATATTGGATGTGTTTTCTCGGGAATATGGCAAGCTCTCGCTTGTATCAAGAGGTATAAAAAAAAAGAAAACTAACGAACGATACTTGATGCAAGCTAATCAACGATTAAATATTGCATGGAGTATAAGGGGGGAAATGGGAACCTTAACAGATATAGAATCTGACGGTAATTTTACTACTCTAGATGGTTCTAGGGCAATTTCAGCTTTTTATCTGGCTGAATTATTAGTCCGTTTATTACATAAACATGAGCCATATCAAAAACTATTCGATGCTTACAGTATCGCCCTTGGCAAACTTAAAAAGAAAAGTCCGGAAGATACGACACTAAGGGTCTTTGAAAAACATCTAATAAGCTCCTTGGGTTACGGTCTTGTTCTTGACCACGATGTGGATTCAGGAATGGCAATCGAAGAAGACAAAAATTATTTTTATTATATTGATCACGGCCCTGTTGAAAATCAAATAAAAACTTCTGGCTTTGTTACTGTTTCAGGACGCACACTTATTACCCTTGATCGGGAAAATATTGATAATCCGATTGATCTATTAGAAGCCAAAAATTTAATGCGTAAAACTCTTAAAAAACATCTTGGCGATAAACCTCTAGCCAGTCGTGAACTTTATCGAGCATTTACCGCAGAGAGGTAGTCAAAAGATGTACCTGAAGTGCTTATGCAGTTAAAATGAGTATCTTTAAAATTCAAAGCGTTACTTTGGAATGAAACCGATACTACTTGGTGTAAACATCGATCACATTGCCACGTTGAGGCAATCGAGACTCACTCAATATCCTGATCCTGTAGAGGCAGCAATTATTGCAGAGCAGGCAGGTGTCGATTCGATCACTATCCATTTACGTGAAGATCGTCGCCATATACAGGATCGTGATATTTTTCTATTAAAAGATGTTTTGCAGACACCTATGAATCTGGAAATGGCATTAACAAAAGCAATGTTGTCGATTGCAGAGGAAGTTAAACCCGAATTTTGTTGTCTGGTCCCTGAAAGCAGAGAGGAATTAACGACCGAAGGAGGTCTTGACGTAGCAAGCCTGATCTCACCTCTGAAAGAGGCATGCAGTCTACTGAAAGGTTCCGGTATTCGAGTTTCTTTGTTTATTGATGCCGACCCGATGCAGATAGAAGCTGCACGAGAAGTTGGCGCAACAGTGATAGAGATCCATACTGGACACTATGCAGATGCAGAAAAATCTGAAGAAATTAAACAGGAACTCCAAAAAGTTGTCTCGGCTGTAGATTTTGCAGATAACATTGGATTGCAGGTCAATGCTGGCCATGGACTCAATTGTCAGAATATTCAATCTATAGCTTCGATAGAGAATGTGCGCGAATTGAATATTGGTCATAGTATTGTTTCTCGTGCTGTATTTATTGGCTTAGAACAAGCTGTAAAGGAAGTGAAAAGATTAATGTTAGAGGTTCGATAGTGATATGTTGCTTAAAAGAGATGAGTGTCTGTTAGTTTACTATTAGCTAAGAAGTTTGACACCTTAGTACTACATTTATTTTTTTGCTGTTCTCTCCAAGCTATCTTTTGAATTTGTAAGTTACACTATGTCCATTACCACAAACACTGTTTCAAACAGACGTACATTTGCCATTATTTCCCACCCAGACGCAGGTAAAACGACAGTCACCGAACAATTATTGTTATACGGTGGAGCAATCCAGCTGGCAGGAACTGTAAAAGCAAGGAAGTCATCAAAGTATGCGACATCAGACTGGATGCAAATGGAGAAAGAAAGAGGCATATCTATCACTAGTTCCGTTATGCAATTCCTTTACAAAGATAAGGTGGTTAACCTGCTTGATACGCCTGGTCATGCCGATTTCTCTGAAGACACCTATCGAACATTAACAGCTGTCGATTCTGCGCTTATGGTTATAGACGTGGCCAAAGGTATGGAAGAAAGAACAAAAAAACTAATGGATGTGTGCCGTTTGCGAAACATACCGATTATTACTTTCATAAATAAGCTGGACCGGGAAGGGCAGGAGCCCATAGAGCTGCTTGATGAAATTGAGCAAGAGTTGGGTATCCATTGTGCTCCGGTAACATGGCCTATCGGTATGGGAAGCAGGTTAAAAGGAATTTATCATCTTGTTGATGACGAAATTATTCTTTATCAAAAAATGGATAATAGCCAACAAATGAAAAAGTTAAAGGGAGTAACGAGTAAAGAAGTGCAAGTGTGTTTGGGGAGTCAGTATGATTCACTAGTTGAAGAAATAGAGCTCATAAAAGGTGTCTGTCAGGACTTTGAGCTAGAGAGCTATCTTACCGGTAAACAAACCCCTATCTTCTTTGGTGCAGCATTACACAATTTTGGTGTTGCAGAATTTTTAGACCATTTCATTGAATATTCACCATCGCCACTTCCCAGTCAAACAGTGGAGCGCCAAGTCGAACCGTTTGAAGACAAGTTCACGGGTTTTGTCTTTAAGATACAGGCTAACATGAACCCGGCCCATCATGATCGTATTGCCTTTGTTCGAATATGTTCTGGTATATATGAAAAAGGAATAAAACTACACCATGTTAGACTTGGTAAAAATATGCTGGTATCCAATGCCCTAACCTTTATGGCAGGTTCAAGAGATCAGGCAGATGAAGCGAGCGTCGGTGATATTATAGGGCTTCATAACCATGGGACCATACAGGTCGGAGATACCTTTACTCAGGGGGAGCAACTTAATTTCACTGGCATACCACATTTTGCTCCAGAGTTGTTTCGCCGAGTCCAAATTAGAGATCCTTTAAAATCAAAAGCCCTATTAAAAGGCCTAATACAACTCGGTGAAGAAGGAGCGACTCAAGTATTCAGGCCAGTGAATAACAACGACTTAATTCTTGGTGCGGTAGGTATCCTGCAATTTGATGTAGTCGCTGCAAGATTGCGGGATGAATATAACGTCGAATGTGGTTACGATAATATTCCTGTTGTTACAGCCCGTTGGATTCAATGTGATGATGCTAACAAGTTTGATGAGTTCAGGGCTAAGGTGTCAAACAACCTTGCGCTGGATGGAGCGGGCCACTTGACTTACTTGGCCCCTTCTATGGTTAACGTAAATTTAACTATGAAACGCTGGCCTGATATTGTCTTTCGTGCTACTAGGGAGTTAATGCACTCTTAACTAGCCAGCATGACAGTGCCATTCTAGTTAGCTAAACTTATCACGTATTAATTATCTTCTTCTTTGTTCTCGGCAAAAGTCACACTAGCATTGCTACCCTCAGACGCTCGGTCTGCTGATATTGGATCTCATTCAGTCAGTTCATTATCCTTTTTGCTGTCGACATTTGGACCTGTAAATGCTGTTCTTGGATTTATTTCTGTTGTGTCCGTATCGTCAATGATACTGTTTGGAGTCAGGCTCTGTGTTTGAGTTTGTTCTGGCCTGATATTATTGTCAGGCTCCGTTAAGCAGCCCTTTGTTCAAGGTTCTTATCAGCTTGTTTATCTGCTGAACCAATGGCCTTTTCAACAGGAAAGCTTTTTCCCATTACCTCCGCTTTTTACCACTCATTTGTTACCCTGACTCTTCTCTACATTGTACTCCCTTTCAGCAGTGACTGAATTATCTTTTTGAATCCTGTCAACGGGATTTCTGTCTTCAATTATCATACGTCATAGCTCTACGTTTTCCTGCTCTACATAGTTATTTCCTACTGATATTTTTTCTTCTGTTGTATTTTTTATATCAATATTGACAGCTTGTTTTGAATTGCCAGACTGCTTATCCTTTGCGTATCTGAATTTTGAACGAGTTTGAGTACTTGACGAACTTTTCTCCCGAACAGGGTTTTTATCCTGCTCAATCTTCCCTTGTTCTGTTTTTTTTACCGCACTCCTGTATCTCTGGTTTTGACCACGTTTTTGCTCCTGGGCCTTTCGATTTTTGGCAACACCATCTTCGCTAGTTCCTGAGCTCTTACGTTGACTTTGATTCTGTTGCTGTCGATTAGAAGGACTTTCATTCGCTGAGCCAGATTTCTTTCGCTGATTTTGTCTCTGCCTGGAAGAACCACTGCCCTCAGTAGATTTTTTAGTTCGAGCACAGTCTTTGTTATAACGATCCCTACGCTGTCTACTGTCAGAACGTTTAACTAAAGTCGGAGTTTCATCTGTATCTTTGTCAAATAAACTACCAAATAGTCGAGAGATAAGTCCTTTTTCGTTACCTGCATTCTTACTTTTAGGTTTTGGATGATCAGGAATTGCACGTTTAATAGCTGGTATTTCAGTTTGTCGCGACGTTGAATTAGTTCTTGCTTCTACAACTGGTTTTTCTTCAGTTTTTGTTACTATATAGCTAGCTTTATCATGAGCACGCATTTCTGCTTCAGTAAGACGTACACGCCGTACCTTATACTGCGGTGTATCCATGCCTGATTCAGGTACGATTATCACTTTAACGTCAAGGCGTTCTTCAATTTTGCTAATTGGCTGCCGTTTTTCATTCAACAAAAAGGTTGCCGCCTCTACAGGCAATTGTACAATAACTTTTGAAGTCATCTCTTTCATGCACTCTTCTTCTATTATTCGAAGTACCGATAAAGCCAGAGATTCGATCCCACGAATGATTCCTTGACCATCACAACGAGGGCAGGTTATATGATTTGACTCATCGAGTGAAAGGCGTAGATGCTGCCGCGACATTTCCAACAAACCAAATCTTGAAATGTGACCAATCTGGACTCTGGCCCTGTCCACTTTTAAGGCATCTTTAATTCTGTTCTCGACTTCCCTTTGATTACGTGAATGAGCCATATCAATGAAATCAATAACGATCAGCCCACCAAGATCCCTTAAGCGTAGCTGCCGGGCTATCTCGTCAGCAGCTTCAAGATTTGTATTGAGCGCTGTTTCTTCAATATCCTCACCAGAAGTTGCCCGGGCAGAGTTAATATCAATACTGGTCAGGGCTTCGGTAGGGTCAATTATAACGACTCCACCAGAGGGCAGAGTAACTTCTCTCTCGAAGGCAGTCTCTATTTGGCCTTCTATTTGATAACGATTAAAGAGCGGATCGCTCTCACTATAATACTTGAGTTTTTGCAGGTTGTTCGGCATAACCTGCTCGACAAATTCTTTTGCACGAGAATAAATTGCTTCATCATCAATCCATATCTCACTAATATCATTTCTTAGATAATCTCGTATTGCTCGTATAATCAAATCACTTTCATGGTAAATCAAAAAGGGAGCAGTTTTTGATTTGGACACTTTTTGGATAGCACTCCAAAGCTGCAATAAATAGTCCAAATCCCACTGTAATTCTTCACTATTTTTATTGATACCGGCAGTTCGTAATATCAAACCCATGCCATGTGGGATACTCAGTACACTCATTGCTTCCCTGGCCTCAGAACGATCTTTACCTTCAATTTGCCGTGAGACTCCTCCTGCACGCGGATTATCTGGTATCAGCACGAGATAGCGACCAGCAAGGCTGACAAATGTTGTTAACGCCGCCCCTTTGTTTCCGCGCTCCTCTTTTTCAACCTGAATGACAAATTCCTGGCCCACTTCCAACCCATCCTTGACGTTAAAACGTTCACGACCTTCAGTATTTTTGGGCTTAATTGAGGATCTGGTGATTTCTTTAAATGGAAGGAAACCATGGCGTTTTGCACCATAATCAACAAAAGCCGCTTCAAGGCCTGGTTCAATTCGTGCAATACGGCTTTTATAAATATTAGACTTCTTTTGTTCTTGTCCGCGTGCCTCGATATCAAGATCATACAGGCATTGTCCATCCACTAGAGCAACACGCAACTCCTCCGGTTGAGTCGCGTTGATCAGCATTCTTTTCATCTTTAATTATCCTTTACTGCAAGCTCAATTGTCAGATAACATTTTAAAATTCCACACCATTATATACGAGGTACTTCTGGCAAGAGCTGGAATAATCATTAATAACTACTGAGCAATTATTTGCCTCATTTCTAACAACCGTGTATTCAAAGAGTCAAGGCAGAATTCAACCACAATGTGCATGTCGCTTAATTACATAAATTCCAAGGCCAAGATACTTTGACACGAATCCGTTTGCTCTATTTACTAATCTACGCCGGCATACGGCCGGGAAAGTGGAGTGACGCACATATACACTATAGAGTTATAGAGTTTTCGAAACCAATTAGCATTACGGTTGTTTGCTTGCCCTTTCTCATCGGATACATATAATCATCATAGTACTCAATTCGAGCTAAAGTTGGTTATTTAGCCCGCTTCGTTACGCTAATATAACAATCTTATGTTTAAGCAGCAACGACAATGAAATTAAGTCCATATGCCCCGGATTTTAAATAAAAAAACAGCAGTTCGCCATATAATCGTCGATCAGGAACATGTTGACCGACGTATCGATAATTTCCTATTGAACGAGCTAAAAGGACTACCAAAATCACGTATATACCAGATGCTTAGGCGTGGTGAGATACGGGTAAACGGTGGCAGAGTAAAACAATTCTATCGTTTATGCGCTAATGACAAAGTTCGTATACCACCGATAAGTACTTACCAGGAAGGAAAGTCGACAAGCCCAAAGCAATATCTCATAAATCTAGTTCAGGATAGCGTTATTTTCGAAAATGTGGAGTTTTTTGCTCTCAATAAACCCTCAGGAATAGTTGTGCATAGTGGAAGCGGTAGAAACTGGGGGGTGATTGAAGTTATGCGCTATTTGCATCCAGAGGAAACAGGCTTGCAGCTTGTGCATAGGCTAGATAGAGAAACCTCCGGCTGCTTGCTGCTGGCAAAAAATATGCGCAGTTTGAAGAAATTGCATACATGCCTCACTCAGGGACGAGTAAATAAACAGTATATAGCCCTGTTAAAAGGTAAATTACTCAGTGATTTCGTTAATATTGATCAGCCAATTCGTAAAAATACTTTACGTTCCGGAGAAAGAATGGTTGAAGTCAGAAGTGACGGGAAACATGCCAACACAGGGTTCAAAGTAAAAAAAAAATTTACCAATGCGACGCTGGTCAAGATACTATTGGGCACGGGAAGAACGCACCAGATTAGAGTACATGCTCAGCATCAGCAACATCCTGTTGCGGGAGACAATAAGTACGGAGATAAAATCTTTAACAAGGCTGTAAAGAAAGCGGGACTAAATCGACTGTTCTTGCATGCGACTACGCTAAAAATATCAGCGCACGAAGGTTTTTCAGGACTGAATGTAAGCGCCCCATTACCTGCGGATCTTAGTATCTTTCTTGAAAACTACCGTTAAACGATTATGAAATTTAAGTTATTGATATTCGATTGGGACGGAACGATCTCTGATTCACTTGGTCAGATTGTTGACTGCATGCATTCTGCTATCGCAGAATTAGATCTTCCTCCTCGATCAATTCTGGAAATTCGTGAAATAATTGGGTTGGGGATGCTTGAAGCAGTAAACGTGCTGTATCCGACAAATTCCAACAATATACATAGAGAACTGATAGAATCGTATCACCAACACTATCGAAGCAATGCCAACAGAATATGCGCTTTGTACCCAAACACAGAAGAAACCATCAGACATCTTTACGATGAAGGTTATTATCTGGCCGTTGCTACCGGTAAAAGTCGCCGTGGACTTGACCGGGCATTAGAGGAAAGTGGCATGACAAGTTTTTTTCACATAACATGTTGCTCTGATGAAACCTTTTCAAAGCCGCACCCGCAAATGCTCCAGGATATTATGCTCATATTAGACATAAGACCTGAGCAGACACTGATGATTGGTGATAGTGAACATGATATGCAGATGGCGATTAACGCCAATGTAGCCTGTGCTGCGGTAAATTACGGAGCACATGACGCCAAACGTTTGTTAGAATTTAAACCACTAAGAGTGTTTGAAAATCTGCAAGAGCTGCCAGAGTGGTTAGCCAATAGTATAAGTTTGCAGTGATCAATCGAAACACGAGTTAAATATGACTGAGACGACAAATAATCTGACAAACAAACAGAATTTGAGCTTTGAGGGGGCGCTTGTCAACCGTCTCGCCAAAGAATTTCTGGCTGAACAAATTCGAACTCGACGTTGGGGAATATTTTTTAAGTTATTGATTGCACTGTATTTGTTCCTTTTTATTCTGATGTATGTAAACGAAAAAATGGAACTGGGAGAGTTGTCTGATGAGAAGTTCACTGCATTAATTGATATCAATGGAGTTATTTCTGCAGATGCTGAAGCCAATGCAGATAATATAGTAAGTAGTTTGCGAGCTGCATATAAAAACAAAAGTATGCTGGGATTAATTTTACGCATAAACAGCCCTGGCGGTAGTCCCGTCCAGGCAGGTTATATCAATGATGAAATACGCCGGCTAAAAGCAGAAAACCCCAGTATCTCTGTCTATGCCGTTATTACTGATCTGTGTGCATCTGGAGGCTACTACATTGCTGTCGCTGCTGATGAAATTTATGCTAATAAGGCGAGCCAAGTAGGTTCAATCGGCGTCATCATGGCAGGTTTTGGCTTCGTCGAAACGCTAAATAAACTGGGAATTGAGAGGCGGCTGTTGTACGCAGGGGAAAGCAAGGGCTTCATGGATTCTTTTTCTCCATTAAAAGAAGGCGAAATTGTCCATGTAGATAAGATGCTGAATGGTATACATCAACAGTTTATAGATGCGGTAAAGAGAGGAAGGAGAGGGCGACTCAAAGATGATGACAACATCTTTACTGGCCTGGTATGGACAGGTGAACAATCTATCGAACTTGGTCTCGTGGACGGTCTTGGTAGTTCCAACTACGTAGCCAGAGAAATCATTGGAGCAGAGAAGATTGTTGATTTCACCAGAAGAAAAAACTACCTGGAACAGTTCGCAGAAAGTATCGGTGCGTCAATAATGAATCAGTTTTTTTTAAAGTTAATTGTCAATTAAAATAATCAGTTACGTTATATAATTAATAATTAACATTATGGAATAGTCAATCCTTCCTGGCATAGCATCTGCCTCAGCCTAATGAGTGGAAGCCCAATCAACGCACTCGGATCCTCTCCCTCCATTTTTTCTATTAGCGAAATGCCTAATGCTTCAGATTTAAAACTACCGACACAGTCATAGGGTTGTTCAGTATGGAGATATCGTTCAATCTCTGATGCACAAAGGTCGCGGAAATACACATCAAAAATAACAGAATCACTCTTCATGTTCTCGGTAGTGCTGTTTAGCACACACAATGCCGTATAAAACCGTACCATCTTCCCACTCATACTAGTTAGCTGTTGGACTGCGTGTTCATGATTACCAGGCTTGCCAAGAACGGCGTCGTTCAGAGTGGCTAACTGATCAGATCCAATAATAATCGCGTCTGATTCTTCATCGGCGACTTTCCCGGCTTTTGCTTTAGCAAGACGAGCAGCTTGTTGGAACGGTGTTTCGCTTTTGTCTGCTGTTTCATCTATATCAGGACTTTTAACCACAAAGTCCACGTGCAAGCGCTCCAGCAAGGCCTTTCGGTAAGGTGAGGATGAGGCGAGTATGACTTTGATGACTAATTCTCACTCAAATTTACTTAAATACAACAGAGTATGATCATGCCTAATATAAATGCCAGTTAAGTCAAAGGCTTATTAAATGTCAATTTCTTTGACAGTACATCCTGCTGTGGATAGAATTGCGCGCCTGATGACTATCGATCCGCAGCTAATTCAGCCATTGTTGCTTATTGAGCAGCAAGGCTGCCTGACCGGGCAATTGAAACTCAGTTCAATGCATCGCCTGCTAGACATACTTTGTGTCAACAATAATGGGTGGCTCGGCTATCAACTGGAATTTGGTAAGGATGAGGAAAGTATAGCTTATATAAAGGGGAAATTTAGGGTTGTCCTCAGCGCAAACTGCCAACGCTGTATGACTCACATAGATATAGTGTTAAATAACGCTATATCTATGGGTATTGTTTTAAATAGAGCAGAAGCTGATCGCCTGCCGGAGCGTTATGAACCATTAATTATGCTGGATAATAGTCTTCCTCTGATAACTTTTTTTGAAGATGAAGTGATATTGGGGTTACCGATGACACCGCTACACAAGTATAATGTGTGTCCATCGAGAAAAATAACGGAACAGCATGCAACAGTTAAGGAAAACCACTTTGCAGTACTGAAAGATCTAAAGTTGAAAAAGTAACGAATATATTAAAGTTAAGAGGCTAATAGTTTATGGCTGTTCAAAAAAGTAAAAAATCTAATTCAAGAAGAGGAATGCGTCGAGCACACGATGCGTTAACAGAGACTGCTATGTCTATTGAGCCGACTACTGGTGAAATACATCAACGCCATCATGTAAGTGCAAATGGTTATTACCGCGGCAAGAAAGTAATTAAGGGAAAAGAGAAATTTGAATGAAGGTTCAACGTGAATTAAATGTAGTGTCTAACTGTAAAATATATGACCGAGATGGTAGAGACAATCCTTGACTAGTCACATCGCGCTAGACGCCGTAAGTGGAGATCATGGCCTGTCTGAAATTATTCCTGCTGCTATTTTAACTTTAAACAAGCATCCTGATTTAAAGCTGACTCTAGTGGGAGATGAAAACTTAATACGTTCTGCGCTGAGAGAAAATAATTACTCAGAAAATAATAAGTTACACGTAAAGCATGCATCGGAAGTAGTTGAGATGTATGAACAACCAGCAATGGCTTTACGCAATAAAAAAGACTCCTCCATGCGGGTTACAATAAACCTTGTAAAGAACGGTGAAGCTGATGCCTGTGTCAGTGCTGGGAATACCGGAGCACTGATGGCAACAGCAAGATTTGTACTTAAAATGTTGCCTGGCATAGGCAGGCCAGCGATCTGTACAGTCATGCCCGGTATAAATGGTTATACGCGCATCCTCGATCTTGGTGCAAATCTAAACCCAAGCTCCAAAGAGCTATTTCAATATGCGGTAATGGGAGCGGAAATTACCAGGGCCGTTGAGGATATTGACGAGCCACGAGTTGCTTTGCTTAATGTTGGATCTGAAGAGATAAAAGGCAATAATCGAGTGAAGCAAGCAGCAAATTTATTAGCGAACAGTCATCTTGACTATGTCGGTTTTGTTGAAGGTAACGATATCTATTCAGGTAAAGTTGATGTGATTGTTTGTGACGGGTTTTCCGGGAATATAGCTCTTAAAGCTAGCGAAGGTGTAGCAGAATTATTAATATTTCATGCCAAAAACGAATTTCAAAAAACCTTATATGGGAAACTTGTCGCTATGGTTAGCCTGCCAGTTCTCAAATCCATACGTAGCCAGATTGATCCACGCAAGTATAATGGAGCAAGTTTACTTGGTTTAAGAGGTATAGTGGTAAAAAGTCACGGCAGTGCAGATAAAATATCTTTTGCTCATGCTATTGAAGAAGCGATGATGGAAATAGAAAAGAAAGTACCTGAACGTATCATCTCAAGACTTGAAGAAGTATTGATAAATAAGGAGCTGAATTGATTTATTCCAGAATAATTGGTTTGGGTGGATATTTGCCTGAACGAATAATGACCAATGTCGAATTGGAATCCATGGTTGATACATCGGATGATTGGATCCACGCACGCACGGGCATAAGAAAAAGACACATCGCTGCTGCGGATGAGACTTCCTGTGATATGGCTGAGCAGGCGGCAATTAAAGCACTTGAAGCAGCTAACCTTGATGCAAATTCAATTGATTTAATTGTACTGGCTACAACCACCCCAGATCTTGTTTTTCCTAGCACGGCATGCCTGTTACAAAAGAGGCTGGGAATAAATAATAGAAGCCCTGCATTTGATGTACAGGCCGTTTGTTCCGGATTTATTTATGCTCTAAGTATTGCAGATAAATTTATTAAAACTGATAATTGTCAATATATACTAGTTGTTGGCTCAGATGTAAATTCAAAAATAACGGATTGGAAGGATCGGGGTACGTGTATTATTTTTGCTGATGGTGCCGGGGCAATGGTGCTTGAAGCAGGTGATAAGCCAGGTATTTACAGTACTCATCTGCATGCAAATGGCGCATATAATGAGATGTTATATGTTCCTTCAGGAATATCTGATGCAAACGGTAAACCAGCCGTAATGAAAATGAGAGGTAATAAAGTATTCAAAATTGCGGTGAAAAAATTGGGTGAAATCGTCGACGAAACATTAGCCTACAATGAACTTTCAAAAGCTGACATCGACTGGCTTGTTCCTCACCAGGCAAATATACGTATTATTGCTGCGACGGCTAAAAAACTGGATTTGCCAATGGATAAGGTTGTACAAACGATAGCTGAACATGGGAATACGTCCGCTGGTTCTATTCCTTTGGCGATGGACAAAGCTATACGTGCCGGGGATATCAAAGACGGTGATTTATTATTGCTTGAGGCATTTGGTGGTGGATTTACCTGGGGATCGGCACTTATAAAATATTAGAAGATTGGACCTTGTGTTCCGTATTTCGAGGAAAACTGTCTTACGAGAGCCAAAATTCTAAATAACGAGAACAAGTAACGAATCAAATGTCATTAGCCTTTATTTTCCCTGGCCAGGGTTCCCAATCCGTTGGCATGCTTTCGGAATTAGCAAAAGAATTTCCTTTAGTAAAGAGATGCTATGCAGAAGCATCGGAAATACTTGGCTTCAACCTATGGGATTTATGCTTAAATGGACCAACAGAAACATTAAATCAAACAATAAATACCCAGCCAGCCTTGCTTGCTGCGGGAGTGGCAATCTGGCGGATATGGCAAGAGAATAACGGAACTCCTCCCAATTTAATGGCTGGTCATAGTCTGGGAGAATATACTGCCTTGGTTTGCGCCCAAGCAATTACCTTCAAAGATGCAGTAACATTAGTTGCTGAACGGGGCAAGGTGATGCAGGAGGCCGTACCAGATGGAGCAGGTGCTATGGCAGCAGTTTTAAGTCTGACAGATGAAAAAGTGGTGGGGATATGCGCACAATTTAGTGGTAATAAAAAAGTGAGTGTGGCAAATTTTAATTCGCCTGGGCAGGTTGTTATTGCTGGTCATAAGTCAGCTGTTGAGCAAGCTATTATCCTGGCCAAGGAGAGTGGCGCTAAAAGAGCAATATTGTTGCCGGTTAGTGTTCCTTCCCACTGCCAACTGATGGAAGATGCTGCGCTCCAGTTCAGCACACTTTTAGACAAGGTTCCATTTGCTGAGACAAATATCCCTGTGATTCACAACGTGGACGTAGTAGAGCATACTAAAGTAGCAGAAGTTAAAGAAGTCTTAGTAAGGCAACTTTATCAACCGGTCCGTTGGACTGAAACGATATTGACCATGCAGGCCAGGAGGGACATAACTAAGATCATAGAGAGCGGTCCTGGAAAGATCTTGACCGGCCTTACAAAAAGAATTGATCGAAATATTGATTGTTTTCCAATATTTGATCCTGATTCTTTACACGCAGCGATGGTTGACTAATGGGAAATTTATTAGGTAAACAAGTTGCCTTGGTAACCGGTGCTAGTAGAGGTATTGGCAAAGCCATCGCAATCGCTTTAGGTAAACAAGGTGCTCACGTTGTTGGTACAGCAACAACGGAAAATAAAGCAAGTAAAATCTCCGAAACCTTTAATAATGAGGGGATTAATGGAGTTGGCCTGATACTAAACGTCATCGATGGCGAGTCAATAGATAATTTTGCTACTGAACTGAAAGCTGAATCAATTTCACCAACAATTTTAGTAAACAATGCTGGAATCACTCAAGATAACCTGCTAATGAGAATGAAAGATGCGGAATGGAATGAAGTTATCAACACCAATCTAAGCTCTGTTTATAAATTATGTAAGCTGTGCATGCGAGACATGATGAAAGCAAGATACGGGTGTATCATCAACATATCTTCCGTAGTGGCCCTATCCGGCAATGCTGGCCAAAGTAACTATGCTGCAGCAAAGGCAGGAATACTTGGATTTACACGATCATTGGCGAGGGAAATAGGCAGTCGCAATATTACGGTAAATGCAGTAGCACCAGGATATATTGCTACAGACATGACCGATGTGCTGAGTAATGAGCAGCGTAATTCCATGCTGAAACAAATCGCTTTAGGTCGCTTGGGTGAAGTAGAAGAAGTGGCAAATATAGTTGTATTTTTGGCATCACCAGCAGCTTCCTACATTACTGGTGAGACAATAAATGTAAACGGAGGGATGTATATGGCCTGATAATAAATTTAATTAGCATAAGAAATGCTATGTAATTTATTGTTTATTATGAAATAATGAAAAAAGTAATTATCAAGCTTGCAAGATATTATTAATTCACTAAACTTACACTCGCATTTCGGCCCCATGGTCGTTAGGGAGGTTAATTTCGTTATGAGTAATGTTGAAGAACGTGTAAAAAAAATAGTAGTAGAACAATTAGGTGTTAAAGAAGAAGAAGAAGTAAACGTCGAGGCGTCTTTTGTAGATGATCTGGGGGCAGACTCACTAGACACAGTCGAACTAGTCATGGCGCTTGAAGAAGAATTTAAAACTGAAATCCCCGATGATGAAGCAGAAAAGATCACAACTGTTCGTCAGGCTGTTACCTATATAAACGCAAACATGGAAGAATAGCTTTCTGGTTAGGATGTTGAACTGGCCGTGTCACCTAGCACAACCTTTTTATCTCTACATCTAACTTTATGTCTTTAATATCGTTGTGAGCAAGCGTCGCGTAGTTGTAACAGGATTGGGTTTAATTACTCCTGTAGGGAACAACGTGTCTGATAGTTGGAAGAATATCGTTGCAGGTCAAAGCGGTATTGTACCAATCACCCACTTTGATACAACAGATTTCCCTGTTCGTTTTGGTGGAACAATAAAAGACTTTGAGATTGAAAAGTATATCCAGAAAAAAGATATAAAGAAGATGTCCACCTTTATTCATTATGGGATTGCCGCTGGATTACAGGCATTTGAAGATTCTGGACTGGAAATTACTGATGAAAATGCCGCGCGCGTTGGTGTGGCAATAGGCTCAGGGATTGGTGGTCTGGTAGGTATAGAAAAAGGTGCGCATATTATAAAAGAAAATGGCCCGAGGAAGATTTCACCTTTCTTTGTACCAAGCAATATCATTAATATGATTTCCGGCAACCTGTCCATTCGGATAGGTGCAAAAGGACCAAACTATGCCGTTGTTACCGCCTGTACTACTGGAACCCATAATATTGGAGATGCTACACGGTTGATTGAGTATGGTGATGCCGATGTCATGATTGCAGGTGGCGCAGAGATGGCGACTTCACCAACTGGTCTCGCCGGTTTTGCAAACGCAAGGGTCTTATCCACACGCAATGAAGATCCACAAATAGCCAGTAGACCTTGGGATAAAGACAGGGATGGTTTTGTTTTAAGTGACGGTGCTGGCGTAGTTGTACTCGAAGAATATGAACATGCAAAAAAGCGTGGAGCCAATATCTATACCGAAATCGTTGGTTACGGCATGAGTGGCGATGCCTATCACATAACTGCTCCGCCTGAATCAGGTGATGGAGCTATTCGTTGCATGCAAAGTGCACTAAAAAATGCAGCTTTAAATCACACTGATATTGATTACATCAATGCACATGGCACGTCGACACCCGTTGGTGATATTATTGAGAATAACGCTGTCAAACATGTTTTTAGAGATCATGCGAAGAATCTGGCTGTTAGTTCAACCAAATCCATGATTGGCCATTTACTTGGTGCAGCTGGTGGGGTAGAGGCTATATTTTGTATTCTTGCCATACACGATCAAATAGCTCCGCCAACGATAAATCTGGACAACCCGGACGATAGTTGTGATCTTGATTATGTCCCCCATGAAGCACGTAAAATGAAAATAGATACTGCATGTTCCAACTCTTTCGGTTTTGGTGGAACAAATGGTTGTGTGATATTCAAAGGCCTCGAGTAGTAAGTTAAATAGTTTTCATATCTTGAATTCATCTGAAAATACAATAAGCAAGGTGATATTAATCAGTAAAGACAAATTATATGCTTCGCCGATATCTTCTTGTTTTGTGATATCAGGATGAAACGAACGCTGATCGTCGCCGTCGTCACAGTAATTACATGCTTAATTCTTGTCTCATGCACAACACGGTGGCTATATACAGATAAAAGTAGACAATTGTATCAAGCTATGTCCGTCCATGAAGCAACTGTCCTGCATATAAAACAAGGGGCGAGCCTTACATCTATCGCTAATGAGTTAGTGGACAGGGATTGGTTGGAACATCCTTATTATTTTGTCTACGAAGCACGTTGCAATGATCTGGCAGCTTCAATAAAATCTGGTGAGTATGAAGTTCTTCCTGGAATGACGCCTAGTCAACTTCTCGAACTAATTGTTTCCGGAAAGGTTATTCAACATTCTTTAACCATTGTTGAAGGATGGACCTTCGATCAGATAATGGAAACTATACGAAGTAGTCCACACCTTGAGCAAACACTTGAATTAGATGATCAGAAATTGATTATACGTCAGATTGGCCTGGCAGAATTCAATGTTGAAGGACGCTTTTTTCCCGATACTTATCATTTTCCAACAGGTACTACAGACGTAGATTTTCTTCTCCGCGCCTACAACATGATGACAACAGTGCTGGAATCAGAATGGCAACAACGATCTGCTGGTTTACCTTATAAAACCACCTATGAGGCGTTGATCATGGCATCGTTAATTGAAAAAGAAGCCGCGGCAAAAGAGGAAAGAAAAATAATAGCGAGAGTATTTATCAAACGATTACAACAAAATATGAAACTTCAAGCTGATCCTACTGTCATTTATGCGGTTGGCAAAGCCTTTGATGGCGATATCCGACAAAAAGATCTGTCTATAGATTCACCTTACAATACTTACATGTATAATGGCCTACCACCGACGCCTATTGCAGCTCCAGGCAGGGCATCCATTAATGCAGCCTTACAACCTGGTGACGGAAGATTTCTCTATTTCGTAGCAACAGGCAATGGCCGCCATCAGTTTTCCGAGACTTTGGGTGAACACAGTCGCGCGGTTGCAAAATACCAATTAGAGCGAACTGAGTAAAACTATGTTTATTACACTGGAAGGGATTGAAGGTGTTGGTAAAAGCACTCATGCAACATATATCAAAGGTGTACTTGTTAGCATGGGACACGAAGTGGTGATGACCAGAGAGCCTGGAGGTACGGAAACAGGAGAATCAATTAGAGAAATACTATTGCATTCGCAATCAATGCATATTTCTGATATCACTGAGTTGATGTTGATTTTTACAGCGCGAGCGCAGCACCTGGACGAAGTTATTTGCCCAGCATTAACTAAAAATAAAGTAGTATTATGTGATCGTTTTACCGATGCAACGTATGCCTACCAGGGTGGAGGCCGTGGCTTGGCTCAGGAAAGAATAAAAGTGTTGGAAGAACTGGTGCAACAGGGTTTAAGGCCTGGTTTAACCATATTGTTTGATGCGCCGGTTGCAGTAGGTTTAGATAGAGTAGGCAAGCGAAGTACTGCAGATCGTTTTGAATCAGAGGAAGTGGGTTTTTTTGAAAAAGTCAGAAATTACTATCTGAGTATTGCCGAAGCCGAGCCAAAGCGTGTACGTATTATCAATGTCAGTCAACCGATTGAAGAAATCCAGAAAGAACTTACCGGTTTATTGAAATCAGTATGTTAACTATATACCCCTGGCAAGAAACACAATGGCAACGGTTAAGCGCAGCCATCGCAAAGAAAAAAATCCCCCATGCCATGTTATTGACTGGTCCAGAGGGGATAGGATTGAAACACTTTGCGTATTGCTTATCAGCCGCATTGCTATGCCATAACAGGAAAGAAAATGGTGGTGCATGCGGGGAATGTAAATCATGTATTTTGTTGGAAGCTGGAAGTCATCCGGATTTACTTAAAATTGGACCTGAGGAAGAGGGAGAACAGATAAAAGTCGATATGATCAAAAAATTAATCGATTATGTATATCTCAGTAGCCAATACGCTCACCACAAAATAGCTATTATTGGACCAGCAGAGGCAATGAATCGAAACACAGCCAATAGCCTGCTGAAAACACTGGAAGAGCCACCTCCAGACTCGATATTGATCCTGGCAAGTCACAAAGCAGGCTTAATTCCTGCAACCATTCGAAGTCGTTGCCAGAAAATAGTCTTTCCACCTGCAAAGCATGTAATTGCCAAGGAGTGGTTATTAGCTAATGAAATTTTAGATAAGGGAACAGGGCTGGATGACCTTATTCGAATCTCCCAAGGAGCACCATTAAAAGTTTTTGAGCTGCTAGAAAATGATCCGGTAGCAAAACAACAAGTGATCCTAAGCGATATGTTGATAATTCTGGCCAGAAATCATGATCCTGTTAAGCTAGCAGAAAAATGGTTGGCTTATGGTCCTGCTCAGGTAATGATGTGGCTAATGATGTTTTTTTTACAGATGTCTCGCTTGAAGCTGGGATTTACAAGCCGGTATACTGAAAAAGCAATGATCTCCAGGCATTTGCAAGAACTGACAAATGAATTAGACTTAACGCAACTCGTTGGATGTTATGATCTTGCAGTAAAAAATTACTACGCTATAATGGGGCCAATTAGCTTGAATAAGCAGGGCTTATTGGAAGATATGATTATTTTCTGGCAGTCTTTAAAGCAATGATGAGGGGAAATTAACGGTAAGTGCAGGAGGCAGTAGAGACTCAAGGCAGGGCATATTATCACTGACTGTACGTGATAAAAGTGCCTTACACGTCTCTTACATGCCATTTATTAAAATGGCGGTCTATTTATTCCAACCGCCAAACCACACAAACTAGGTGATGAAGTATTTATGCTGTTAACACTGATAGATAGTAAAGAAAAACTACCAGTGGCGGGTCAAGTTGTCTGAATTACACTCAAAGGAGCTAAGGGAAACAAAACTGCAGGTATTGGCGTCCAAGTTTAGCCAGCTAGATAAGGGTGGTGCAACCAAGAACAAAATTGAAAAACAGCTTGCTGGTGCACTTAAGTTCGCCCGTCAAACACATACTGTATGGCTTGAAAGTGCCTGGCCGCACAAAGTGAGCCAAGCAATCTACAAGTTTGCCTTCAAATAATTTTTAAGCATTTGCTCAGCTAATTTCTAGACAGAAAGTGTCAGCTTCGCTAATTGATTCCCATTGTCATATACCAATGATAAATATGGAGAGTGGTACTGAGGCCATTATCGATGAAGCAAAAAATAATGGGATTGAGCATATGCTGTGTGCTTCCATTGATCTCGATGATTATCCGGAAATATTAGCACTAGCTGAAAAATATGATGAAGTATCTGCTTCTGTAGGCGTACATCCAAATAGCAAAGTAAGAGATGAGCCAGAGATTGACCAGTTAGTTAAACTTGCGCAAAACCCAAATGTAATTGCTGTAGGAGAAACAGGACTTGATTGCCTCCACAGCGAAGGCAATCTGGATCGGCAAAGAGAACGTTTTCGCATACACATAAAGGCCGCTAAAAAATCAAAAAAACCACTAATAGTGCATTCACGAGAGGCCAAAAATGATGTCATGCGTATTTTGGAAGAAGAGGACGCCGACACAGTTGGTGGAGTAATGCACTGTTTTGTCGATGATTGGGAGACAGCAAAGAAAGCTATAGATCTGGGGTTTTATATTTCATTCTCCGGAATAGTTACCTTTAAGAATGCAACAGAGTTAAAAGAAGTAGCTAAATTGTTACCTATCGACAAAATGTTGATAGAGACGGATGCTCCTTTTTTGACGCCGATGCCTTATAAAGAAAAACAAAACAGGCCAGCTTGTGTCCGCTATGTTGCAGAACATATTGCGGAATTGCGCAGAGAGAGTTATGAATCAATCGCATGTAACACAAGCCAAAACTTCTATACTTTATTTAATAATAAGTACGAATAAATAGCATTACTATCATATAGTTAATTTTATAATATCAACTGTTTTATTAAGTTTTTCCTGGCTTGTATAGTAATGTGGTGATAGTCGTAGACCACCACTTCGATAGACACAAATTATATTTTCTTTCAATAACTTATGTTGTAGTTGTCGCAGCTCTATGTGATCAATTGTAAAGTTAACAATGCCCGCATGGCGCTTCTTAGCTTCCGGTGTTAGAAAATGCAGACCTTTAATATCTTTAAGATTATCAATTAGATACGAAGAATTATTAAGTATGCTATTTTCTATTTGCTGTATACCAATTTCATCGATAAGACTTAGACTTGCAGACATCGCGAAGATCCCCAGCATATTCATGCTGCCACATTCAAACCGTCGTGCAGATCGCGCGATTTGCCATTCTCGAGCTGCATAGTCTATTTTTTCTACCATATGCCAACCGTATTGGTAAAGCTTTAACTTATCTCTGGCTTCTGCAGATGTGTAAAACAAGGCTATGCCCTCTGGACCGAGCATCCATTTGTGTGCGTCTGCCATAACAAAGTCTGCTTCTATGGCTTGGACATCCAATGCACAAGCTCCAATACTCTGAATAGCATCAACACAAAAGAGAATATTTTTCTCTTTACAAAATTGGCCGAGCAATTTGAGATTAAGTCGGATACCACTTCCATATTGCACTGAGCTAATAGCGATGATGCGTGTACGATCATCACAAGCAGCAATTAGCGCCTCCTCTGGATTATCTACCCGAATATTAACTTCTCTGAACTCTACGCCCTTATCAGACTGGGCTTGCCAGGGGAGGCAATTTGAGGGGAATTCCTCTGTACTACTAACCACATTGTCTCCAGCTAACCACTCCAGGCCGCTAGCTACTACAGAAAGTGCTTCAGAGGTGTTTTTTAGTAAGGCGATATCATTTGTGGAAGCGGCGTTAAGCAATCTTTGGATTTGTTGGCGAAGTTGGCTCTCTTTTTTTTCCCATTGAAGATAATTCTTGGCTCCGCTATAGGAATTTTCTTCAGCAAATTGTTTTACGGCATCCCTTGTCCGACTTGGCCATGGTGCTACAGCTGCGTGATTTAGATAAATCAGATCCGGATCAAGAGGAAATTCTTTCTCGATGATATTTTGGTCCATTGATTTTCTCTAGTTGCCAGTAAGAATTCATTCTAATAATACAGTAATCCTGGTTTTGATATTTAGCCAACACAAGATAGAACGCGTGACTGTTTGAAAAAGACTATCTATCGTGACGTATATCCAAAGACGAATTACTGAAAAGTTAACTATACTTGTCCGTGGCCTGAAATATTGTGTATATCGCTGAGGTGATCCAGTAGCAAAGCCAGTATTCATGCTGCACGGTTGGGCAGGTATAGGAATATTTTTCCAGTTTTTAGCAGACTTCATGCCGGATCACTGGTGTTTAATGGCTCCGGATCTAAAAGGATTTGATGATACAGAGTGGAATCAACAAGGCTATTGGTTTCCAGATTACCTAGCGGATCTAGATATTATTATTCATAGCTTCGCTGCTAACAAAATGATTAGTTTAGTTAGCACAGTATAAGGGGAATATTGTCATGCAATATGCTGTGATATTCCCCGATTCTATATCACATGTTAGTAGTCTGGATCAATTTGGCTTGGAAGAGAGCAAAAACCTACAATAACAGCCGAACGATATGCACAGTGGAACAAGGAATGACGTAACTCACCAACAAATGGGTTATCATGAGAGTAGCAATAGCATATTGAAAATGCTACAAAGGTTGGTGCCTTACTTATCTGATGATAAAGTAAAGTTTTTGTTACCTTATTGGTGTAAATCGACAGAACATGGAGCTATTACAAGAAAAATAGAACCTGGACATAAGCGAGTAAATCCGATTTTATATCATCGTGAAGAGGTGAAATCCTGCTGGCTCCTTGTCACTGCGAAAATCCAGACTGTAATTGGTAGCGAATCTAGCTTCACTGAACACCATATCGATAAGGGATTAGACGAAGATTTCAAATTATGTATTGAACAATATGAGGAACATACAATTAAAAATGCCGGCCATACATTGTACCTGGATCAACCTGAATAACTCGCTCAATTGCTGGATACCTTTCTAAGTAGCTGAGCCAGAAAGTGGCAAGTAGTTATCTAAAGAAAATAGTGAGTATTTTTTTATGTTTGTATTTCCAGCGTCCGTGGTAAATTATAGAAAATATTGAAACATACAACTTTTAGTGAATGAGACGTGAAATCAGATATAAAGAAAGGTTTATTTGAGCAGCTATTTGAATTTGAGGAAGGCCGCGAAGGTTTCTTCGGAGAATTTGGTGGCGCCTATATTCCTGAGATCTTGCATGAGACTATAGCTGAGCTATGCAACGCATTTGAGGATACACGTAAAGACGAGAGCTTTTGGAATGAGTACGTGGAATTGATGTCGTCTTACTCATGTCGTCCTACACCTATTACCTATTGTGAAAATCTAAGTAAAAAATTTGGTATGCAGATTTACCTTAAAAGAGAAGACTTGAATCACACGGGTGCGCATAAAGCTAACAATGTTCTAGGTCAGGGTATACTGGTGAAGCGCATGGGAAAACAGCGCGTTATTGCTGAGACTGGGGCAGGTCAGCACGGTGTTGCATGCGCAACGATGGCAGCCAAGCTGGGCCTAGAGTGTACCATTTACATGGGGGCAGTGGATGTAGAAAGACAACGGCCAAATGTATTCTGGATGGAACAGTTAGGTGCTGACGTAGTATCTGTAGAGGATGGTTCCCGTACTTTGAAAGATGCAATCAATTCCGCTATGCGTGATTGGACTTCATCGATGGGGGATACTCACTATGTACTGGGAACAGTCTGTGGCCCACACCCTTTCCCCTTAATGGTAAGTTATTTTCAATCGATTATTGGTCAGGAAGCTAGGTGCCAGATGCTTGAGCAAGCAGGGTCTCTACCTGATCGAGTCTATGCCTGTGTTGGAGGAGGTTCCAATGCCACTGGCATTTTCGCTGGGTTTCTTGATGACGATGTGGACCTGGTTGCTGTTGAAGCAGGCGGACTTGGGTTAGACAATGATCAACATGCCGTACGAATTGCTGGTGTTGACAAAAATATTGGAGTTGCTCAGGGTTATAAAACTTATTTTATCCAGAACAGGGAAGGGCAAATGCAAAACACATATTCTATTTCAGCCGGACTGGACTATATAGGTGTCGGGCCCATACTGGCATATCTATCTGATATGGGCCGTGTACGTTTTGAAGCAGCATTGGATACTGAGGTGATTGAAGCCTTTAAACAAGTAATGACTAACGAGGGCATTATTCCCGCCTTGGAAAGTACCCATGCCTTTGCACAGGCTTTTAAAGAAGCTGAACAATGTAGTCGTGATGAGAAAATATTAATTAATGTGTCAGGTTGCGGAGATAAGGATATCTTTACTATTGCTGATGCTCTTCAAGACGATAAATGGAGGGAGTTTTTGCAGCATAAAGTGCAGGTAATGGGATAGACTAAACATGCTTGAAACATACCTGAAACAAAAACTGTCATCAGACTCTCTATTGTTGATGACTCACTGTGTTGTCGGTTACCCATCCCTGGATGATAATTGGCGAATGCTGGAAAGTATGCAAGATGCTGGTATTTCCATGGCTGAATTGCAACTGCCTTTTAGTGAACCCATTGCGGATGGACCATTATTTGTAAAAGCAAATCAATTAGCATTGGAAAATCATACTTATCGGGACGAGTATTTTGATTTCATGGGCAAGGCAAGTGAGAAATTTGATTTTCCACTACTGTTTATGGGGTACTACAATTCCGTATATAGCATGGGAGAAAAACAGTATTGTGAACGGCTAAAAGAAGCTGGTGGAAAAGCATATATTATTGCAGATCTACCGCCAGAAGAAGCGATTAGCCTTGACCAAATTGCGCAACAGCTTGATATAGATGCTATTCACTTAATGACACCAAACAATACTGAATCTCGTTTGAAAGAAATTGCCATTAACGCCTCGGGATTTATTTATTGTGTTGCCAGGAAAGGGGTTACCGGAAAAAAGACTGATTTGGATGATTCCATCGTCGATTATATTCAACGTTGCCGACGTGCAACGGATCTACCAATAGCGCTTGGATTTGGTATCAAAACTCCAGATGACATACACCGCCTGAAAGGACATGTAGATATCGCCATTATTGGAACAGCCTGTTTGGAAGCGTGGGAGGCAAAGGGAGAGAAGGGCTATAGAAAATTTCTAAACTCTTTGTCCGAGCAACAAGATAGATAAATAGTAAGCCATCTGCGCTGCTTAGCTCTACCACGTCCATCCATGAAGATGTTAGCTATGTGGTTCTGTTTTTTGTAGAAATAAACTAAATTTCGTAATTCGTGGTATGCAAGCCACATTCGCGGTCCTTTTCAACTTTTGTTGGATCGTGATATTTGTGAACTTGAGGCAGATCATGCTCATACAAATAGCCTCCCATGTCGATTTCTGTCCAGTTCAGAAAAGGTGCGACTTTCACTATACCATTAGGTTCTTCACTTAGAATGCCTAGCGATTTTCGAAACTCAGTTTCATTTTTACGAATAGCAGTTAACCAAAAATCCGGTTGAACAGATTTTATAATGTGTTGAAATGGCTCCAACTTTACTTGACGGGTAAATTCAGCGTGCAAATCGCTATCAACATTTGGGATCCCGTTCATTAAGGCACTTCTGCGCGCTGCGGTCATTTCCGGCACAAAAACCTGAATATTCAAACTTAAGTCAGATATCAATTTTTCTGCATAGATATAGGTCTCTCTGGTGTTATAACCAGAATCCACCCAAAACACTGGAATGTCTGCCTTCACATTAGTAGCAAGGTGTAACATAACGGCCGAATAAGGACCGAAACTTGTAGTGACAATGGTCTTTTTATTTTGCTCCACAACCCACTGGACTATTTTTATCGGGGATTTTTCTGCTAGTTCCAGATTGATCTGTATTTTTTGGTTATCAGATAACACTTTACGAATATATATTAAGATACTAATTTGCGTAGATTTAACTATGCGCCATTATAATGGACTAGACAGAATTAATCACAAATTAAAGATTGCTGCCACACCAATCCTTAAGTATTTGCAAGCCAGTAATAGTAGCTCTGAGGATCACTATAAGAATAATGGCAGCAGCTATATAATTCTCTTTGGCAATTTCCAGATTCACAAACCCAAAGCAACTATTTAAGAAACACAATAATGGAATGCAAAAAAGTAGAGGTTATTCACCCTGGTATGATGGGAATATCCGTTGCAGCCGCTATCCAAAATACAGGCCATTTCGTATATTGGGTATCTGAAGGGCGTAGACTGATATCCGGAGCAGGGCAGAGAAATATGACCTAATAAATGCTTCTATTATTGCTGGACTTTGTGAAGTATGTGATGTCATCTTTAGTGTTTGTCACCATGCAGCAGAACAACTTGCCAAGCAAGTACTGTCTAGCTCATTTCGAGGGATATATGTTGACGCCAACGCAATTTCGCCTCAATACTCCATATTCATTGGAGAATTGATGAATCAGGCAAATGTTACTTATGTTGGATGGTGGCATCATTGGCGGACCTGTCTGGAAGCTTGGTAAAACATGGCTATACTTGCCCTGTAAGCAAGCAGTTGAAGTGGAAGAATTGTTCAACGCTGGTTCATTGGAACTAAAAATACTTGAGCAAGATCCTGGTCAAGCCTCAGCGATCAAAATGTGTTTTGCCGCCTACACTAAGGGTTCTGGCTTTGCTGGATACTATCCTGGCAGCAGCTGAGGAAATTGGCGTACGGCAACAATTAGAGCAACAATGGGATCGGTAGTGGGAAGGATTTAGCGAAAATGCCCACGACAGGATATTCAGTGCTATGCTGAAAGCATGACGATTCTCCGGAGAGATGAACGAGATTGCATTCACCAGGACAATATTGGCTTGCCAACAGATTTTCACATGGCCGCAGAGGAAATATATCAGCGCTTGTCTAAGTATGAAGATGTCGACTCAGAACTATCTTTAGAAAAAATTCTCAGATCATTGCTATCATAAAAAATACAATGAATTTTTTGCTATTTGAGTGGCTAGATTAAGCTTTATAATAAATAAATTTTACTAATTTTTAATGTACTAGTTAGTAAGATTTACTGATATGCACTTGTATATATGTAAGAATATTCGTATCCTCGCTCTATTCCAACAGGGTAGATCCTTTGATTACTAGTAAATCTAGGCTGCTATTAAAGCGAAATTTTCATCTTCTGATAATTCCTGTTTATGTAAATTTAATTTGGAAAGAGATCCATTTCCCACAAATTGGATCGATAAAATTCTGTATTTGACCCCAGAAATAAACCGATGCTTAACACAGCTCAAAGAGCTAATTAGCAGTAGCGATAAATTGTTGCTTATTACTTCCGTACCCTGGGCTGGGAAATTAACATTGGCAGAACACTTCGAGTCACTCAAGGATGAAAATTGGATGACAGTTAGAATCCAGGTTAAGGAAAAAATAGATATTAATGAGCTTGCACACAATATAATACAAAAATTGTTTCCCGATAAATCTTTTAGTGTGGACAAGTCGGTAATCCAGGTACATAAATTTCCGGAGTCTTGCACTCACAATGGGAAGATCCTTATTTTTATTATTGATGATGCTCACAAGTTATTTTTAGAGGTTCTACAATTCTTGTTGCAGCTCGGGGATCTTAGATACAGTGAATCAATGTTTCGGATTGTGTTGTTTGCCGATGAGGCAATAAACGATACATTAGAAAAGCAAAGTTTAAAGGAATTAGCCAGTGATACAGTGCACAACATACATTTACCCTCTTTTTCGATCGAACAAGACTAAAGCCTATCTCTATAACTGTATCTCTGTATCTGGAGAAGCAAATGAAATACTATTTTCTAGTGAAGATATAGAGCACATCTGCTAGATATCAGCAGGCTTGCCGGGAGAAATCAATTATGTGGCGAAGTAAATTCTGCAGGAACGGGCAAACGAAGATAATGGTGAACCAAGAAAGATTGGTCATGCGGTAGCCGTATCTGTTACCGTTATCATTGGCTGTGCCGTAGTCTATTTGTGAGTTTTTCTAAACCTGAGCCACAAGCCTCCTGGGCCGATGCAGTAGTAGCTATACCACCAAAACGACCCTTGGCGCGTGTACAAGAAATTCTGCAGCTTGTGGAAGAAATAGAGCAAACGCCGGTTACCGACAGCAAACCTGAAGCATCAGAAGAACCAATAGTGGAGATATCACACACTCACTCTTGGTGAGTCAAAAGCAAAACAAGAACAAATTGAAGAAATTGACAGGGAATTGGTTGAAGCTGAAGAATTAGTTATTTAGAGTCCAGTTGGTACAAACGAGATTGAGCAAGAAAGCGCGCAGGAATTGACGGAATCTGTAGAGGATATTCAGAAGGACAATGTCGCAGAGGCTATTTTAAATATTGCTATTTCAAGAGGCAGAGTATTTCAAAAATTGCGGTTGAAGAGCAGAATACGTTCACAGTAATGGCACTGAAAATATTTTTAACCTTGACTATATACCGAATTTTCTTTACGCCGCGGGGGCCGAGACAGCAACCAGCTAGTTAGTTTATTTGTGCTGCAAATAATGCCGACATGTGGTTTTTCCGATGTGAAAAAAATGCTTACGACTCAAGATATTGATCATGAACTCTTATCTGGCTATGCCAATTACACGCCATCCGGTAAACCGCGCTACTTATTGTTTTATGGTATCTATTCAAATAGCCATGGGGCGCCACAATCGGCTATCGAAAATATGCCGTCCAGATTAAAAGCAAATCAGACCTTGGCCACGAACCATCGGCAATGTAGTTAAACAGCTAGACGAGTTATCAAGCAGATGGTATTAAGTAGGCGGTTGCCATATTTGCGTTACCATCTGCAATCGGTTCACCGATTCCGCTTGTAGTGTTAAGTGCCGCATGCAATGAGGCATTGTTTGATAGAATAACCATTCAAAGTTAGGATCTTAACTAACAAACTAAACGTCGCATCATTCGTATTCGTAATTGTAGAAGACGAACCACTGAGAACATAAAGAACACAGAGAAAAGCACTAATAAAAAGGTTTTAATCACATAACTCTGTGCGCCACGTACCCTTCGTGGTTGATCACCGTCATCAATCAGAGACAAATCATCAGGAACGCTTAAGAATTGAGCTAATAGTATCTAACAGTTCCTGACAAATTAATTTAAGAGGAAAATATCTTGTATTTAGATTCAGCATCTAAAGAACAATTACAGCAATGGGAAACGGAAGCATTGGAGCAATACACTGCATTTAAAAATATGTCTCTTAGTTTAGACATAACCAGGGGCAAACCTTCGGCTCAGCAACTTGATCTCTCTAATGATCTAGATGGCATCTTACAGGATGATTTTATTTGTGAAGACGGTACAGATGCGCGTAATTATGGCGGGATAGAGGGTATTACGGAAATTAGGCGTCTGGGTGCAGAGATACTTGGTGTTAAATTGGAAGAAGTGATTGCAGGGGGTAATGCTAGCCTTACATTCATGTATCAATGTATTCACTTTTCCTACCTGTTTGGTTTTGGTGAGGAGGGTTCAGCCTGGCGTAACGAAGCGAATGTCAAATTTCTTTGCCCGGTCCCAGGTTATGATCGTCACTTTGCTATTGGTGAGGAGATGGGTTTTGAAATGGTCAATATTCCTATGACCTCTGAAGGGCCTGACATGGACGTGGTGGAAAAACTTGTTGCATCTGATCGCAGTATCAAGGGCATGTGGTGTGTGCCGAAGTACTCCAATCCAACAGGAACCATATACAGTGATGACGTAGTAGCACGTATAGCAAAGCTTGGTAGTATTGCAGCTCCTAATTTCAGGGTATTCTGGGACAATGCCTATGCTGTCCACGATCTTGCTGAAGAACCCAGGTCATTGGCGTGCATTATAGATTATTGCAGGGAGTACGATACGGTTAAAAGTGTGTTCCAATTTGCCTCAACCTCTAAAATTACTCATGCAGGAGCGGGAGTCAGTTTTTTTGCCACATCTGAAGAATACCTGACAGAATTTAAAAAACATCTGTTCACGCTTACGATAGGGCCAGATAAAGTCAGCCAGTTACGCCATGCAAGAAAATTCCCAGATCTAGCAAGCTTAAGAGCACACATGCAAAAGCACGCTGAAATAGTAAGGCCAAAATTTGCAGCGGTTATTGTACAACTAGAGACTAGTTTTAGTGACTCTGACATAGGTAGTTGGGAAAGTCCGGAAGGTGGATACTTTGTGTCTTTTGATTCGCGCCCCGGTCTTGCCACTGAGATAGTAAAACTTGCTGCGGAAACGGGGGTAAAGCTCACTCCTGCAGGCTCGACTTTTCCATACAAACAAGATCCAGATGATAAAAATGTTCGTTTGGCGCCAACCTTACCAAAGCAGGCTGAGCTAGAGACAGCGATGGAAGTCTTTATTGTTTGTGTAAAGCTGGCATCTATACGTCAACAGTTGGCAAAGATCGGTTAAACTAGGATCGTGCTAGGTCGTGGCGAGTCTGATTTCAGAAGAGTAGCGTCACCATCAATTATTTTTTTCAATTGTACTGATATGTTGCTCTGCTATTTCCCTGACAATATTGTCAATGACAAGCAAATAGCTAGAAATTGATGGGTTAGTAAAATCATTCAGTGTTGGCAAATCTATCCATATGGCCAAATAAGGAATAAGGGGACCAACATTTTTTTTCAGCTAAGTTCCGCCAAAAATAAAAACCATCTAGCGTGGTGTAGTGCTTTCCAATAGTGCTGATTGACGATCCTAATCTGTTTAATATCCATTATAATTATATTTAAACAGTGTAAACATAGCTTCTTTCTAAGTCAATTGTCTGAAACTATTTATGACTAGTAATTTCATTGTTTATAGTTAAGAAACAATATAAATACTAATATTTATTAAATATAACAATAAGATAACTGCATTTACTCATGATAATAGTTAACTTTTATTAGTTTATTTAGACAATTTATCAAAAAGTACTTGACACAAGATACTGTCTAATTATACAGTGTATTTTTATATATAAAAGTTAGGATGCGAAGTAACAATGATCACCAGTAAAGAATTGCTAGAACGAGCAGGGATATCAAGAGCAACACTGAATAACTATATTTCCTTAGGCATTTTGGCGCGCCCAACTGTCCTTTCTGCTGTTCATGAGGATATTGAAGCGAGACGAATTGGTTTTTTTTCTAAGGAAGCCATATCTATCATCGAAAACGTACGGAAAATGAAAAAACAAGGGATGAGTATGAACAAGATCGCTACATATTTTAAGGAACAACCCGAAGACAATGAAGACAATATGGAAGCAGTCTTGATGGAGGGGGGCAATTCTGCAGGTAAGAGCAAAACCACAATAACACCACAGACTGTTGACACTAAATCTTTGACAGTAGATTTGGACGTCGAAAAGATTCCAGGCCCAGCTTACATGGTAAACAATAATTTTGAAGTCGTATGGTGGAACGGTACTGCTGAAAATATATTGTTTGACAACGGACTAGAACAGGATGATCGTCAGGACGTCAAAGCAAAAAATCTTTTTCGTCTTTTATCTACTTCCAACACGCTGAAAACACTGAATAATTACCCTGATCTTCTGGAAGTCCATCTTAGTGCTGCTAAAAAAAGATTGCCTCGAGAAAACCTGGCTGAAATTTACCCGCACCTTAGCCGCTCGGATATGCAGATGCTGGATGAACTGTATGAGAAGGCTGAAATGCTAAGTAGTGAGTCGATAGTCCATTATCCATTGGATCTGACTTTCAACGGAAACATGGATAAGCCATTCAACATGTATGTGTCATTCTTCAGAGAAGGTATTTTCTTCACCTATATACCAATGAATTTGGATAACAGCACCTTGCTTGAATTATTGTCGCGCAGAGACCACGTAATTAGAGACCTACTCAAGAAGCGCAAACCCTTCCTGACCGATCTGGTGACAATGGTCGCGGATCTACAAAATTCCGTTCAGATCTGTGCAGAGTTACCGCCGGACGAGTATTTTGAACTCATTAATAATATCTGGCAGTCAGCTGAGCCTATTTTTCGCAAGCATTACGGTACTCATGGAAAACATGCGGGAGATGGAATGGTTTACTATTTTTTCCCGCAACCAGATTGCAATTACGTACTAAATTCTCTTAATTGCTCCTACGAACTAGGTGAAATGATGAAAGAACTAAGTAAGGAATGGCAATCTCGGAAAAACTGGTTACAAGAATTATATCTTAATATAGGCCTGGACGAGGGGCGGGAGTGGTTCGGCACCTATTATTCCGATATTAATCTTGAATTTACCGTCTTAGGTGACACTATTAACTATGCTGCCAGAATCAGTGGCTTGGCAAGAAATGGTTCCGTATGGGCAACCAAGAACATGCTAAGCCGTCTTTCTCCGAAAGAAAGGCAGACTCTGCGCTATGGTATCCGTCACCTGTCAACAACTGGCGAAGAGATATTCGTGAAAGAAACCTATTCTCGTGTTTCCGGCTTGGTTGATCTATCCGATGACAAGAATATTAAATTCTCTGATATTACCACAATCCCGGTCACCGAAATAATTGACATAAACTGTAACTAATTTCAATAGAATCCAAGGAACTGATCGACTCTTATCCTTTAATAAGAGGGGTAAGCGTGTTCTCGTGAAGAAGGGGATGAGGAAGAAAACCATAGAGTCGACACTATGAATCGATGCATGATAACACTCATACTGAAAAAGTTCTCGAAACAGATTGATAGTATTAATGTTGAATCGACAGGGAACTAAACAAAAAGCCTAATGCAAATACAGACTTAGCTCTGTACAAAAACTAATATTAGCACGGTAATAAGGGCGAATATTAGTGCTCCGAAAAGTATTAGAGCAAGTAATACAAAAGGTTTATTTGATTTCGCATTAGCATCAATATTTCCATCAACAGTTCTTTTACGGTACTCTCTTTTTCATTTAGTAGATACCTTTTCCGTTCACGTAAATTCTCTAATTTAGAGCCGTGTACTGCACCAGACTCTATAATTGCAGTTATTTCTTCAACTGTCATTGTCTCAATCGCAGGTGCGGTTTTAACCTCTTGCTCTAAAAGAAATCCTTTACGTATGTGCAAAAAACCTAGACTATCGCCTTCTATAGTACCGGAATCTATAAGCTCAGATATTTCTGCGAGTGTCAGTGCTTCATACTTTGCTCTTTCTTTTTGGTCCATTGTTATTTTCTCAGTATGTTAGCTGGAAATGATCTGTTAAATTTCTATGTATAAAAAAAATAAACAATTAATAGCAGAGCAACTATTATTCCTTTAATAATACTCCAAATTTTTGTACTGTCAGCTTTATTTTCCATATTTTCATCTTCCATCTTAAGACTCTGTATATTGATTAATATTTATATTACAGAGGGCAGATATGTTTTTGTATTCATATTTTAACTATTCAAAACAAATTGTTACCAGGCGCTACCACACAATATTACCTGGCAACAAAAATACATCCACACTAATTTATTCTTTAAAAAAGCGCACATAAAACTTATCATTGATTTTAGAAGGATCGCTCCATTTATCTTTACATATTCTCCTGACATCTTCTCCTAGAGACTCCCCATTTGTTTCAACAGCATTTTGCAAAATATCTGTAGCCTGGAATTGAGTAAACAAGTCATCTACGATTTCACTACCCTCCGCGTATTCGTCCAGAATCTCGAAAACTTCTTTCCAATCACTCCACTGAACATTCTGTTTTTTAATTTTATCTTCGACGCTTAATATAACTTCTTTTAATGTAGTCATTTCAGTCAACTCCTCTTAAATTTTCATATAAAAAATAAATTCACGTTTATCTTAGCAAGATTATTTGCATATTATTAACTAGTTTTTGATATCTATCAGTTAGTTTTTGACAAACTACTCATTCAAATTATTTACTAAATAATAATTAGCTTGTTAAAATTTTTATATCAGTTTTATATCCACAGACATAATTCCACAGACATAATTTTTTCTTATTCTAGATCAAATGACTTGATAGAAAGTCATGGTCTCAACAATCATTTCAACGTAAGACTTGTAGCTTTACATGGTATTCGAGATTAAATATTTGCCGTAATGTATGTAAGAAAAAAATAAAGCAAATTCTATAGAAAAATAAAATATTTAATGAAGTCAATGCTCTGCCATGAAATCAATCTAATTACCCCAACTTAATAATGCACATAATGTATTTACTAAAAAGGACCGTTCAAAGCGTTGTATAGATTTTTAATAACAAATATCTAATTCTTGGTGTAGTTAAAAACTACACCTAAAATCTCGGTGGAGACTAGTTTCAGATTATGAATGGCATCACTTACCGATATATGTATGTTCTAAGTTTGCATGCTAAGACGCGGATTTGTAAAGCAGACAATACCATTTTGATTGAACGCCTTTTCGGTTCACTGGTGATGAATTACGAAAATATTCAAAGATAATATATTTCACATTAGGGCTATGTTATCGAGAGCCATTTTTTTGGAATCAAGATAAAGGAATCGATATAATCCTTGAAAAATAAGCTGACTAGCCCGCTAGGAAGAGTTGTCAGCTAGCGTTATAAGTGTCGAATGACAACCTAAATTTGCTTCCAAATTAGGAATAACTTGATGCTCACAAGATTGCTTTGCTTGACTATCGCTATGTTATTGATGCTTCCATGTCAGGTACTGGCGCAGGCTGGACACGATTGACCGGAGGTTATTACTGCTCCAATCGAGTGGACAAACAGACACTACCAAATTAAAGCTCATTCAGCGACAACCCCCGGATGATTAATGCAAACAGGTACATAAAGATACCGATTCCCAGTTGAAATTATCCAATATACAGTATGGCTTTATTATCGATTT
>Ga0056106_100005_pt1 | contig 52677 bp, 77 predicted proteins | sample WorMetcrassitun1_FD_77012 | JGI IMG/M metagenome (GOLD analysis project Ga0056106, IMG submission 77012) | Marine gutless worms symbiont microbial communities from Max Planck institute for Marine Microbiology, Germany - Olavius crassitunicatus.1 ... | reverse complement strand
TGGTACGTGCTGAGACTTATCGATTTCTAAGAATGCGTTCCTTTGCTTGTTGGGAAAATGCAGCAATGACCTAGGTTGATATCAAGCAGGTTTTAGTAGTTCAAGGAAGTTAACTTGGCAATGTCATGAAAAAATATGTCATTATCAGATAGTCTTAAAATCTATTGTTCAAGAGTAGAAAAAGCGCTTGACCACTGGTTACCAGCGGCAACAATACAACCAGCCTACTTACATAATGCCATGCGTTACAGTGTATTGAGTGATGGAAAACGCATTCGCCCAGCACTAGTCTACGCAACGGGAGACGCCTTTGGGCTTGACCATGAAGAGCTAGATGGGCCCGCCTGTGCGGTTGAAATTATCCACGCTTACTCTCTTATACATGACGATCTTCCAGCGATGGACGATGATGACTTGCGTCGTGGAAATCCTACATGCCACAAGGCCTACGACGAAGCAACTGCAATATTGGCTGGTGATGCGCTACAAGCCCTTGCCTTTCACATTCTGGCGCATGATGCAAAGATCAATGTTGTAGCGGAACAACGTATTAAAATGATAGATACTCTGGCTGTTGCCAGCGGTTCGCGAGGCATGGCGGGAGGCCAGGCTATCGATCTAGAAGCAGTTGGTAAAAAGCTTAACCTAGTTGAGTTGAAAAACATGCACATCCGCAAAACAGGAGCGCTCATAAGGGCCAGTGTTGAACTAGGCACGCTATCCTGCCAGGAATTGGACATAGATTTGTTCAAAAAAGTATCCCACTATGTAGAATGTATTGGACTTGCCTTTCAAGTTCAGGATGATCTTTTGGATATTGAGGAGGACACGGAAACTCTGGGGAAACCTCAAGGTTCGGATATGATGCAAAACAAACCAACATACCCTGAATTATTGGGATTAGATGGTGCTAAAGAAACTGCCAAAAATTTACATGATGAGGCTATCAGTAGCCTGGAATGTTTTGATGGCAGAGCTGACACACTTCGATTCATTGCTGATTACATCGTAAAGCGTAATAAATAAGTTTTCTTCTTTGAGTATATTTATATTCGGCCTGTATACTATTTCACAGTCATTTATTGCACTTCTATTGCACTTCTATTGCACTTCCTGGATAAACGAATCTTAATAAGCTAAGGATAAACGCTTAAACATCTCTGTATCCTTGATGATAACAGTATTAAAACCTAGTAAACTGCTGCATTATAAGCTGTAATTCACGCCCGATAAGCTGTAATTTATACCCGGCAATTCAAAGACAGATAATTTATCACAGTAAAAATGTATTGGATGGACAGCAACAACACGTGAATCAGCCAACTCATATTACCAGTAGCTCAATACCTGATGTACAAAACAATCAGGATACTCGACAGATCCCGATTGATAAAGTTGGCATTAAGAATATTCGACACCCAGTTGTGGTGAGAGATCGATCAGGCAGAGAGCAACATACCGTAGCTATGTTCAATATGTATGTCAGTCTCCCACATGATTTTAAGGGAACACACATGTCACGATTTGTGGAAATTCTTAATAATCATGAATACGAGATAACAGTTGATTCATTCAAACGTATGATTACTGAAATGGTTCAGACCTTAGAAGCTAAAGATGGGCATATTGAAATGTGCTTCCCTTATTTCATCGGTAAATCAGCGCCGGTATCAGGGGTTAGGAGTTTATTGGACTATGAAGTTTCATTTATTGGTGAGCTTAGTGAGAATAAACCAGTCGTTACAATTAAAATTGTTGTACCTGCAACCAGTTTATGCCCATGCTCAAAAGATATTTCTGATCGTGGAGCACATAATCAGCGTTCCCATGTCACAGTTGAGGTGCGGACGCACCATTTCATCTGGATTGAAGAACTTATCGACATAGTAGAAAAGGCAGCATCGTGTGAACTTTATAGCTTATTAAAAAGACCTGACGAAAAGTTCGTAACAGAGCGTGCGTATGACAATCCAAAATTTGTTGAAGACCTTGTCCGGGATGTGGCAATTATCTTAAATAAAGACGAGCGAATCATCGCCTATACGGTGAAATCTGAAAATTTTGAGTCCATCCATAACCATTCTGCCTATGCGATGCTCAGTTTTAATAAAGAAAACGGTAACAATAAGACTGAAGCATAGATTTTAACTATCTACTTTTCTCAATGTAGCTTCCCTGTAGAACAAGATTGGCAGTAATTCATTTTGGTGAACGGCAGATTTTTGTCAACTAATGCCAATAGATCGCCTTTCACAACAATAATTTTCCCTTTACTGCTCATATCTTGTTGTTTTATATAGAATGATTTTGGTGGCATGGTTGATGTGACAATATTAGTGAACTATGTACACCCCCCTTAGTACATATGGGCGCTCATTATTTAAAGAGCACCTTTTTTTGTCTAAGCGATTGAGAGGCAGGTATCAAAATACTTAAAAATAACCTTAAACTTATGGATGGAATTAATGGAATTAATAGTTAGTCAAGAGCTGCATTTTTAGCCTCCTGCCAAAGTTCTTTCATCTCACCCAGTGATGCATCTGAGATCTCTTTTTTTTGCCGTTTTAATTCCAACTCGATATATTTAAACCGCCGCTCAAATTTCCTGTTTGTGTGCATTAGCGCACTCTCCGGATCAATCTTGTTATGCCTGGCCAGGTTCAGACAAGCAAATAATAAATCTCCAATTTCATCTCTGATTCTGCACCAGACTCAATTTCTTCTCTTAACTCTTTGATTTCTTCTTCAATTTTGTCAACAACAGGCCCAATTTTTAACCAATCAAAGCCAACAGTTGCTGCCCGTTTTTGTAATTTAATGGCGCGCATCATGACGGGTAACTTTAGTCCAATATCATTCAAGATCGATACAATTGAACTCTCAACCATATCTTTTTCCTGCCACTCTCGCTGTTTAATTTTTTCTCAAGCAATTGATTGTTCCTCAGATAAATTGATTTGAGCATCTCCAAATACATGTGGATGTCGCCGGCGTAACTTTGCATTAATCTTTTCTGAAATATCTTGAAAGTTGAAGTGTCCAGCCTCGTTTGCCAATTGCGCATAGTAAACAATATGAAATAGTAAATCCCCCAGTTCAGAACACAGGCCTTGCATATCATTCCGTTCAACTGCATCAAACAACTCGTAAGTCTCTTCCAGGGTAAACGGCAGTAACGACTCGATAGTCTGCTCTTTGTCCCATGGGCATCCTACTTCTGGATCCCGTAGCATTTCCATAATTTTCAGTAATTCATTTACCTCTCTCATTCCTTATCCCTACAAATATTTATATTAATTTAACTTGTCTTAAGTCAATTTTCTAATAAAAAGTGAACAGATAAGCTTAAGAAGGACGAGTTTAATGGATTAGATGCTAACCTCAAATTAATTCATCTGAAGACAAGATTAACAAGATGACTGCCTTAATCTTAAGACTTGATGTGTCGGGTACCCCGGTTACCTGGCAAGATGCTATGTGTCTATACAGTCGCAAAATGATTACTTGAACTGCTGGCAGCCAGGAATTTACATTTCGCGGAGATATTTGCCGAAGAACTGGAGAAAGATCCGTGGTGAATATCAGCCCCATTGTTGCTATAAAACGTTCATCGATGCATAAGCATATAAAACGGACAATTCTACCGCTAACAAATTATGAACTATTTCGCAGAGATGCACAATTATGCATGTATTGCTGGCATCAGTTCCATGCTTATGATCTCACCAGAGATCATGTAATTACCACTATCGCGTGGCGGGAAAGACCAGTGGTCAAACACTGTAACAGCTTGCAGGCATTGCAACACGCATAAAGGAAATCGAAAACCAGAAGAGGCCCATCTGCCACTGATGGCGGTACCTCATGCCACGAATTGGGCGGAATATCCTGCCCTATCCAATAGGAAAATCCTGGTAGATCAGATGGTGTTTTTAAAATCACAGTTTTCCGGAAGACCGATACCATTTCAGCATGTTAGAGTTTTCGTAGTGCATATATCAAATAATAAGACGGTCAATTTAGTTTGGCCCAAGAAAATAATTTGGATAATTTATGATAAAATTTACCTAAAGTTGACACGTGATCCAAATTAAAATTAATTAATTGCTAAATTATTACAAATAAGTCATCATTTGACCGCTAATGACTGGTGAGTTCTAAAATTCTATAAGGGGTAAATCAACCATGAAAAGAACACTGATCAAGATCTCGTTCCTTACCGTGACGCTTGGGCTAATGGTAGGAGGATGTGCAACAACGGAGCAGATCGCCAAGATCCAGACCACTGCAGATAATGCTTTAGAAACCGCAAATAACGCAATGAATAAAGTTAACAACGTACAATCTACAACAAATGCTACCATGGATGCTACCAGAGCGGCACAGGCGGCAGCTGATAGTGCCAAGGCTTGTTGTAGTGACAATGCGACTAAACTGGATCGTATGTTTGAGAAAGCAATGCAAAAATAATAACGATAGTAGTAATAGGTAAAAGCCCTGTAATAATTATCACGAGATGATCGCAAGAGTGTAATCGAATAGAGCGAAGCAACCCTACCAAGCCACACAGGGATTGGGCGGGGAGGGGTTGTGGGGATGGAGTATCGTTCCAGGTTTTTCCTAACGAAGTTTAAAGTGATCTTCATTAATAGATTCTTTTTGTTAAGCCTCTGACTGAAGTGGCCCATCGACAAAGTAACCTACTTCAGTAGGGATCCCATTTAGATTTTTAATTACTTGTGTTACCTTACCCCAGTTTATTTCATACGCCATATCACCAGTAATACTGACTAGCATTCTAACCACACTAGTAACGTTTTCCTCAAAATGATTAGCATCCTCTTTAAGAAAAGGATGTGCCTCAAGGTATATCCTTCCGTTCAAGCTACCAATCTTATAAGGCTGATTAACTATATGAACAGGTGTGCCAAGTTTCACCTGGCTAAATAATACTGCAATATCTTCGGGGTAGAGTCTGATGCATCCATGACTAACACGCATACCAATCCCAAATGGTTTGTTCGTTCCATGGATTAAATATTCCGAAACGCCTAATCGTAATGCATAGTTGCCCACAGGGTTATCGGATCCAGCTTTTACTATCCTTGGCAGTGGATCCCCCAAAGCTTCATGTTCCTCACGAATAGACTTAGGCGGATACCAATTTGGATTCTTTTTCTTTTGTATTATTTTTGTATCAATGTATGGTATGCTCCACCCCTCTCTTCCCACGCCTAGTGGATAGGTAATAACGGTTAGAGGTTCCTCCTCAGTTTTTCTTTTTGGATAAAAATACAACCTCATTTCTGGAATATTTAATACGATCCCATTCCTGGGTGCTATTGGTAGAATATATTGAGATGGGAGCAATATCTCAGACCCTTCCCCTGGCAACCATGTATCTATGCTTTCGTTTGCCAGTTTTACATCCTGGTATCCTAAGTCATTTTTTCGTGCAATATCTAATAAAGTATCCTCGTAATTAGTCTGAGTAGACTGTATCTCACCTATTATCGTATTTTCATCATTTTCGAGTGTGTATAAGGATGCACTGACAGTACTTGTCAAAAGTGACATCACAATATAAAAAAAGAATTTTCTAAAAAGCATAGGTACAATTTTTATCATCTATTTAAGAAATTACAAACTTTTCTTCTCCAATTCTCAACAAGCTGGGAAGCAGTATCAATGTAAATATGGTACTTATAAACATCCCGTCAACGATGACTCCGGCAAGTCCACTGTATAATTTAGCTTCCGAATCAGGTACTAATAACAGGGGAAGCGTACCAAAATACTGGTAAGCGTGTTCATCAATATTGGCCGTAGTCTAAAATTAACTGCCGTTCGACCGCGTCTCTTCGATTCAATCTTTGCCTCTCAGCAGAACGCGTCTGATGAACCAATCATATCGCATTATTGACAATCGTGCCGAGCAATAAAACAAATCCAATCATGGTCATTAAATCCATGGGTTGAAAAACCTTGTTCCCCAATAATGATGGAACAGTATTTATCAAACGCAGCACTATCACCCCTCCTACAAGTAGCCAGGGGAATGGATAACATTACCAACAAACTGTCTTTAAAGGAACTGAACAGGGCATTCATTAGCAGATAAAGAATGGCAATTGTCAGAAGGAAACTGCCTTGTATGCTTGTCAATATAATTTCAAGTTTATCAGCGGCACCTGTGTATTGAATACTTCCATCTTCCAGCAATTGCTCCAGAATGTCGGATGCTACATCTCTTTTTAGAATAGTCAATACGTCTTCCAGAGAAATATCGGCTGGAGGTCTGATTTGCAAAGTAACAGTTCTACGTCTGTTTAAGCGCCTTATTTCTTCAGGCCCTGCAGTTCGTGTCACTTGTACCAATTCATTTAATGGCAATACATCGGAATTAAGTGTTGTCAAAGAATACTAGCAAATTCTTCCGGAGTCTCCCAAAACTCCGCACGTACAATGATATCAATCGTCCTTTCACTATCAAAATAATCTCCAACAAATAGCTCATCACCCAATGCACGAATAACTCCAGACATAGTCCAGCCTGCTTCAGCAATACATCGTTTCATTCGGAAATGAGTCTCAACTCCGGTTGTGCTAGTTCCAGGCCAGGGAAAGGTCTTGGAAATGCATCGGAGATTGCCTGTGGCATTTTTTGAAAACCGACCGGTGCTGCTTTAAAAAGAGTATCAAGAGTGCGGCCCTGAATATTTATGTCAATTGTTCGACCATCGCCAAGACCACCAAATAATGCCGATTTGGCTGCAAATGCTATGGTATCAGTAAATCCAGCAGTGGCTTCCTGTAGTAGCGGAACCAATTGATCAAATTCAGTGTGATCTTCCATACCCATGCCAGCAAATATTGATGAGAGAGCTGAAGTCACAAAATATTGGTCAAGATATGGTTCTTTTGTCTTTTCGTAATAGGGATTAAGTCTATTTACAATAACCTCTCCAATTTCCTTGGTTACGACACCAACATTCGTTCCGGGAGCATTTTACACAAATGCAAATGCAAAATTTCTATTCCCTTCAGGTAAATAATCTATTGTTGATAGTAGCAAGTAGCCGGTCATGGATGGTACTAGAATTAATCATGTAAACGAATATTTGTCAGCAGCTTAAAGGAAAATGTTGGGACTACAGACAGAGCAACTATTAATGACAAGCAAACAGTGACAGATATTGTGAATGCGAGATCTGCAAATATCTGACCCGACTCATCTTTCAAAAATAAAATTGATAAAAATATCACTGGTAGTAACGGTAGAAGCAGACAAAGCACCCCAAATCTAGTCTGAACCATTTATAGCGATATTATACGAATTCTCACCTTTTTCCATAAGCCTGACGATATTCTCTAAAACAACAATTGACGCATCCATTACCATACCAACAGCTAATGCAAGGCCGGCCAGAGAGATTACGTTAATCGTTCATCACGACATATAGAGAAATAACATAGAAGATATGGGGCATGTGGGAATGGAAACCACGACAACCTAAAGTTGCGCGTAATTTCCGCAGAAACCACCACAGTACAGCAACGTCAAGCAAAAATCCCAAAGCTATATTATTGTGAACTAGTTTAATTGAGTCTTCGATATAACCAGTATCGTCAACAATTTTACGATATGCAGCTCAGCCTGCCTTAGAGGACCTTCAGGTAAACCCGCTACAGCCTGATCTGCCACCTCTATTATCCTGACAACGTTGACTTCTATTTCACGCTGCACATCAAACACGAGTGAGCTCTCTCCCTGAGCGTGTTGACTGTTGCAGTTTCATCTACCAGACGCCTTTCTATCTTTACAACATCACGTCACTCAAGTATCAGACTATCCAGGTTATTTACTAGATATTTACCTGCAAACCTGAATGTATACTGCCGTCTGTCTACATCTATCATACCTCCGGAAATATCTTTACCTGATCCAGCCAGTCCTGCTACAATCGGCGACCGAACACCTAGAGCAGCGGCTTTAGTATGGGTCAAAAGTGATCCTAAGTTCACTTTCTCTTTGTACCAAGTAGCGCTGATTTTGCTACTCCTGCTATTTGCTCAATCCGGGATTGCACGACTTCTTTGACAAAATCACTGTATTCAGCAACAATTAGCTTATTCCCCTCAATGGTGACAATACAGGGCCACGCAACCGCATGCGCATCACCATCAACTGTACTAATTACCGGTTCATTTGCGTCTTCCGGGTAACTTGGCACTTGACTTAGACGATTCATAACTTCGATTAATGTCCGGTTCAAATCCATGCCCACAGAAAAAGTAATTGAAACCCGCCACTCTCTGACCTTCTTTAGCAGTCGAAAGTATCTCTGTCATCACAGGTAAACTTCTCAGTACGTCTTCTTGAGGTTCAACAATCTCAGCTTTAATTTCATTAGACGCAGCCGCGCGACAACCTGTAGTTATGGTAATCTCAGGTTTCTGAATTTCGGGGATTAGTTGAGCCGGTAATATTGCTAAACTAACTAGTCAAGATAACAGGACTGGCAGTACAGCAACTAAAACCGCAGTAGGGTTTCCAAGACTTGAACGAGTAATGTTCACGGCTAGCCACTATATTTGTAGTATTGTTACTTTCTGCCCATGTCATATGCGTTCATTACTCCTGATTACAACATTATCTTCAGGTTTAATATCACCGATAACTTCAATCAAGTAGCTGGTTGCAGCCCCTGTACTGATCGCCACGATCTCAACAACATTTTCTGGAGTAACTCCAACCACCTTGATAGCATCTTTTTGGATAACCAGAGCGTCTCTCGGCACAGCAGTAACAGATCGGGTGTTAGAAGTCGGTACTACCACTCTGGCCGCATGACCTACAGGCCGGTTTCCACCCTCAATTGTCAGTCTCATTTCATATAATCGACTTATATCATCACCTACTGGAACCAGAGTTCTAATATATGAAACAAGCTTTTTATTGCCGTCAGCTACATCAATTTTCATTCCTGTGGCAAGATACTGAATATATGTCTGCGGTATCCTTGCCTGAATTTTAAGACAGGAAGTATCCACCAATCGAATGATTTCATCACCAGCGCTTGCACGTTCTCCCCGCTGTGATACCGTTCACTAGTAACACCATCGAATGGCGCTTTGATCGATGTTCAATCAAGTTGATCCCTGGCCTGCTCCACTCTTAGCTGTGCTGTTTTTAAATTACCAGTATATTCATCATCATAATTGGAGGTGATTTCATCCAGGAGATTTTTTGCGACATTGTTCTGTTTTGCCAGCTCTTGTAAACGTTTGGATTCGTGAATATAAAAATTTAATTTTACCTTAATGGGAATAATTTTAGCTTCCTCTTCAGTTAGCCTTAAAGAGTGCGTTGTAGACTCTATACGTGCAGCAAGTTGTCCTGCATTTACCCTTTCACCAACATCTAATGCGCTTTCCAGTCTTCCCCTCTACTTCTGCTGCTAGTTTAGAATCATTACATCCTATAACCGTGTCCGACATCCAACTGATGAGTACGATTTCGATTGAAACAGCTTTGGGCTACCTTTACTGGCGCAGAGGAATCCCGTTGCGCGAAAGATAAATTAGCATTTCACCATTCAAATATAAGCATCATTAGAGGGGAAAATATTCACTGTATTCTTTCTTTCAATAGTAATTTGAGTAACATAGGCTCCGGCAAGCAATACCAGGATTTCAGTTTGCTCCAATAGCTCCCATATACAACAAGAAAATAGTGGAAATTACACTGAGATTACGATTTATCAAGACAATCTAGTAAACTCGCGAATTATATAACAACCAAACGGTAACAACGATATGTTTGTTAAAAAGATAATTTTAGCTCTTCTGCTAATAACTCTAATCAATGGTTGCGCAAGACTAAAACCGGAAATTATCCAGGCAGGAGGCAATGACTATAACATTGCAATGCAAAATACCAGGGATGAACAAATGTTGCTTAACCTGGTTCGACTCAAATACCGCGACACCCCTTACTTTCTTGAAGTTGGCAGTGTATCATCTCAGTTTAAACTTTCTTCTCAAGCATCTGTTAGTACAAACTTTAACAAACAGCAAATCCTGGGAAATGTCGGTTTAGACGGCGGGATCAACTTCGTAGAACAACCCGCCGTTACCTACACTCCACTTCAAGGCGACTCTTTTGCGCAAAGATTATTGACTCCAATATCTGTAGAGACTTTATTGTTGTTGATCAATTCTGGCTGGAGCATAAGCATGGTGTTTCGACTCTGCGCAGAATAAATTAGTGGTTTTTCCAACGCACCCAGTGCATCGGGGCCAACCCCGAAAAATGCACCAGAATTTGAAGACTTCAAAATATTAACTGACTTATTGCGCAGTATGCAGTCGAAAAACCTGATCCGGCTTGGCCTTGCTGAAATAGATAAATAACCCAAACCCGTACTGTTTGTTTTCAGCAAGACCGCTGATGATGCGGATGTAGAAAACTTACGTTTCATGCTTAAACTAGATAAAAATATTAATACCTATCCGCTTATAGCCAGGACAAATGCTGAGCATTTTGTAAATGCTATCTATATCTCCACACGTTCCTTACTTGGTATTATGTTTTGCCTCTCCCATTCGGTCAGCACTTCGAATACCGATGAAATTTCAGGGATTGTGACAACTACCAGAGATAAAATTGGTAACTACTTCGACTGGAATAAACTGACTGACGGCTTATTCAGCATTAAGAGCGCTTCTGATACACCTGAATTAGCTTCCATCAATACTTATTATCGCGATTCATGGTTTTATATCGACGATCGTGATCTAGATTCTAAATCAACTTTCTCATTGCTCGTCCAATTATTTTCTTTACAATCCGGAAAGACAGAGGGACTGGCACCGATACTCACATTACCAGTAGGTCAGTAATTAGTTACCGCATCATCTATTACTATCGATTGTTAACCACGGAAGACACAAAGAACACGGAGAAATATACGATTGATTCGGTTTTGATTATAAAATCTCTGTGTACTTCGTGTTCTCCATGGTAAATTTTTTTACTTTTCCTTTAATCTCGACATCATTTTCACCAAATTACATGGCCACGTGCGGTAGTCCAGTTGATAAAAGAGTATCTTATCCCAAGCCGTGGCACAGGCCCAAGATGGAACCAGGTAGACAAAAAATATAAGTTCCGTTAGCAACCGCCTGCTACTGCCCTGGACTGCAAACTGGAGGCGCCAATCTCATGATAAGATATCATCCTGAACATCTCACCAAATCCCTATAACTCTTTATTCAAACAAAGATACTATTTACTTCTGGTGTTCCATCACGTCCTGTCACCACTGCCCCACCAGTGCAAAGAACGATGTTGACCTCGTCGTCAGCAATCTAAGCAGCCATAGTAGATCGGATTTCTTCAATTTCATCGCGCATGATCGTCTTCCGATATAGCTTGTGACCTTAACTTTCCAGTCTATCTACTAACAACTTACCCGATTTGTCTGTCTTTTCAGTTCTGGAATCAAAGACTACTAAACCAGATATATTGATTGGGATAAAATATCTTGCGCCACTTTCGACCATGTCAAACTCCAGTAAAATTAACCGTCAAAGAATACAGAAGCCAGTAATTTGATTTCAGTTTATTAGTCTAATTGCACGAAAGAAAATCAATACTCTGATTATAACTAAATTAGTTTTCGATCAAATAAACTCAATGCGACTGGATAAATGGCTCTGGTATGCCCAATTTTTCAAGACTCGCCGACTAGCAACAGAAGCTATTAATAGTAGAAAAGTTAAACTCACCTGAGATTGGGTACAATCAGCACGCCTGATTAAACCCGGCGATGAGATAACAATTGGAAAAAGTCCGTATGATTACCAACTAACGATTGTAGCTTTAGTAAAAAATAGAATATCAGCGAAAGAAGCAGCCCTACTCTATTAGGAAGATATAAAAAGTATAGAAGAACATTAGCTAATCACTGAACAGCTCAAGACTAATAATGCCATGTTTCCTAAAACAAAAGGATGCCCAGGTAAAAAAGATCGAAGAAAAATCGTGAGGTTTAAAAGTTTATCCGAGCTGTGACTATAGGATTATTCATAAATCCTTATGAATAATCCGCGGCATAGTGCAGCATAGATATTAGAACCTGGAATGTTATATACCTTTGCGCACAATCTCGTTCGTTCGTTCAAGATTGACAAAAATCGCCCCTTAAACTTACCACTCCACACTGCTAGAAATAATATCAAGGCTAACCATAAGCCGTGGTTGCCCATAAATTGGAAAAAATATAGATAGAGCAGGAATAAAAATAGCAAATGTTGAGGCCAACATTACATCGTGCATCTCTCGCTCACGAGTTGCGCCAATAAATATACCATCAAGTAGAAAGCACCAAATACTGATAAGCGGGGAGATTATCAGCCAGAGTAAAAACGAATAGCTTATTGCCTGCACCGTCTCAATACTGGTTATGACATTAGATCAGTGATTGACCGGCAATCCCATAAATTGCAGAAAACCCTAAAGCAACAATTATTGACCACAGAGTAGAACGCATTCCATCGGTAGCTTTCCTGCCATGTAGCTAGGCAATCAGGCCAGTGGTTTCCATACCCCACGATAAGGGAAATCGAAAACGACGGCTCCTACTGCGACAGCACCAAAATAGTAAGCATGTTCTAGATGACACCACAACAGCTGTATCGACAATTCTTAGCAACACAATGGATCCATTCGAAATTATCATAGGCCAGGCAAGACGCCACACTTTAGAATGATAAGTTGGATTGTTTATTGCCGTGTCATTTCATTACTATGTTAATGTCGCTAAAATTATAATTGTGAGTTTTTGCTAAATTCAATTGTGCTGATTTGGAAAGGAAATTACCCCGCAGCATATTGCGATTTCCACTTACTCTGCTAAACAAGAAGAAATTAAAATAGTTACAGAATAAGATAACTTTCAGTTAATTGCAAAAATATAGGCAAAGTAATTAAAGGCCAGGATTGTGCTATTAGAATGCTACTAGCTACGTTTATTAGTGACAGACATGTTTTGTTGGAAGATGTCCAAGGAACTGAGAAAACAACACTTGCCAAGGCATTGGCTAAATCTATCAATGTGGACTACCATCGCGTTCAGTTCACACCGGGTTTGTTACCAACAGATATACTCAGTGTATCAATATTTGACCAACTGGATCATAATTTTCACTTCCATCCTGGTCCGGTTTTTAGCAATATGCTTTTAACAGATGAGATTAATCGAGTTTCATCAAGAACTCAGTCCGCGTTACTCGAGGCCATGGCAGAATCACAAGTCAGTATTGATGGCTTTACCCGGCAACTGGATAAAATCTTTTTTGTTATTGCTACGCAAAATCCCATTGAACACCGCGGCACCTGCCATCTTCCTGAAGCACAAATGGATCGTTTTGCCATGTGTTTTCAACTCTGATATGTTGATGAGAATATTAAAGTTGGCATTTTATCGGCACAAAATAAGACTCACCCGCTTGAATCTATTCAACCTGTTGTTACCAAAGAAAACATAGTTCAATTAAAGAACAAGATTTCAGAAATAAGGATCAGTGAAGAAATTAAATATTATCCGCAATACATGCAGTACCCCAAGCATACTAAATGAAGCAAGTCCAAGGGCTTCGCTGGCACTGATGAGAATTGCGCAGGCACTTGCACTTTACGATGGCTTAGAATTTGTATCGCCAGAACATATACAGGAAATTGCAGAGCCAGTCATAGCGCATCGATTAATGCTGGATTCGCAAACTAGGTTACAGCTAAGGGTATTGTATATGATGTGCTGAAATCAGTAGCTACACCCTCATGAGCTTATGTTACATCGGCTTCTTTACCGAAATTTTGTTTCATATACAAAATCAGCCAAAGGCTTCATTATCGCTTCACCACGGCAGGACAACTAGTAGCAGGAAGCTTATTCGTATCTGGAATATTCGGCGTGAATATACGTCATTCATTGTCATTTCAAATATTTTTGCTGGTGGCAGCGTTACTTATTCTTTCATTTATTACAATTATTATTTTCAGAGCTAGATTCAAAGTTAAAAGATTACTGCCTGAGTATGCGACTGTCGGTCATGTGATTAACTATAAAATGCTGATTCGCAATCTTGACAACAGATTACAACAAGATCTGTTTCTAATAGATGAGTTGAAAACTCCCTTCCTCGCATATCAGGAATATAGTGATTTTAAGAAATTTGGAGATAAAAAAAGAAACTGGTTTAATCGTAAGATCGGTTATCCTGGGCTAATGAATTTGATTCAAAAAAAACATGGTGCGTATACCGGGCTAACGATGATAAAGGAAATACCTGGGAAAGATGAATTTGAAGTTAACTTATGATTGCATCCACATAGACGCTGGTATATTTATTTTTCAGGAATATTCTAGAAAAACTGATAGTAGAACGTACTGTTGAAACTAGCAGTCTGTCACGCATACTACTTGATCGGGATAATAAAAGAAAGAACATATTAAAATCAGTTTATCAACTAGGTATTCCCGCTTTGGTATTTGTATTGAAAGAAGGTGCTGGCAAGGGAGATAATATTTCAGATAGTTATGAAAATCTTCATGTGCTATATATAGACGATATAGAGTGACAGCTCGATCACATACCCAAACTGGGTCAAAAATAAATGAGAAGTTTGCCAAACTGTTTACGACCCGCATCACCCTTTATTATAAGTGCGGGCTTGCTGTTATGATGGAGTTGGTAAAATAATTTTTTAGTCTATGCGACATGTATGGCGGTAATTCTCGAGGCCGTAAGGTTCATAAATTGGCGCTTGACAACACCCGGTAAAGAGCTCAACAATATTTCCGAACTGTCTAGTGTTGGGTTTTTCGTTGCAGTTATCTATATATTTATCAACGAAGGCTTCAATAGAATATTCGTTATTCTGTCAATTATGCCATTTGTTTTATATTCGCTTGTGTTAACTCAGTTTTATAGTGAAAGAGAAAAATAAAGTTAAGTGTATTGTTTGTTAGTCTAAGAAAACTCGGCCCTGCTTCGCCAGCAGATATTAACCTGGAAATTGATATTTCTCTGCCTTACTTTATGTTGACTCTCATTTCCGCCAGCGCTGGCAATCAACGAACTATCTGGTTTTTTATTGCTGTATGCTTCCTTATTGGAATTGTTTTATTCATAATCAGACCTGTTCGATATTATATTGTTTTCTGGTTATCTATCTTTACTCTTTCAATTTTACTTTCATTTGCCGGTCAGCCAGGCTATGCGTGAATTACAGTGGGCGATGGAACGTTCGCTGATGAGGACGTTCGATTCCTACATGTGGCGCTATCGGGATCCTTCTCGTACAACGACTGTGATTGACCCACTTGGAAGGCTAAAATTTTCTGACCGGGTGTTGGTACGTGTTAGACCCGATAAACCACTAACCGAACCACTATATCTAAGAGAGGCATCTTATAACTCATACAGTTTTGGTGTATGGAGTGCCCCAGGTCAGCAATTTACTGCTTTAGATCCGGATCTCAGCGATCACTATCTGGCAGCTAAATCAAATATCTTCAGACTCTCCTGAGAAACTGAATATCGCTATATTTATGGTAAAAGAAATTGGTGTCGTCCCCATTCCCAATGGTACCAATAAAATATAGAGCACAGGCATCATCCAGATTGATCAAAATGGTTTTGGTGCAATTAATATAGAAATTCGTGTGGGCTGGATAAAATATGCAACAGAATATCGTTCAGACAACTTTGCTGATTGCTTGCCGATGGATGGTGACTTATATATAGCCAACAACTACCGAGATATTTTTAAACGACTGGCAACTGAGCTTGAACTCTATGATAAAACTGATGAAGAAAAAATTCGAATTATTCAGGAGGTTTTTTGCTGACAATTTTTATTACTTCCTGGAACGAAACCAGCGTTACCCATGAGGGAAATATCTTGAAAATTTTTTGTTTACAAAACGTAAAGGCCATTGCGAATTTTTCGCTACGACAACAGTCTTATTATTAAGAGAGGTAGGTATTCCTGCGCGCTATGCGGTGGGATATTCAATCCAGGAATACAGTAGACGAGGGTAGCAATATATTGCCAGAGCCACAGACATTTTCATTCCTGGCCAATTGCCTTCTACGCAGGTAAATGGCAGGTAGTCGACACAACCACTGCCACGTAGACACCCTACGAAGGCGAAATAACCTCTGATCTACAAGGAATGTTTGATTTACTATTATGGCTCAGATACAGGTATTCATTATGGCAATCGAAGAACGAGTTAGAGGACGAAGAAACGACACTAGACTTGCTCTGGTTACTGATCCCTTTAATAATCATATTAACCTGGCGTTTATTTATTAAGGAAAGAATTGGTAAATCCAGCCTTAGTAAACATACAAAAGAACAGTTGTTCCCCAACAGTAGCAATTCGGAATTTTATAAACTTGTTGCCTTGCCCGAACAAATGTGCTTTCGTAGAAAACCTGGAGAAACCTTACAATCATGGATAATACGAATTGAACTGCGTATTGGAGATAAAAATATCCATAAAGCTTTTGAACTGCATTGTCGCTATCGTTTTGATCCTGACGGTTTATCTGAAAAAACCAAAGTTACACTTAACTCCCTTGTAAATGAAATTGATTTAAAAATAAATAGTGCAACACTAACTGATTGAGTATTAACCTGCTCCTTTTCCGAACAAGCCGGATGCTATTGATTCTATTCTTTCTGATTTAACAAGTAGGTATTCTTTTCTGAGCAACATGTGCTTTGCTCATTTAATTTTAATCTCGTCGTAATCTATTTGAGACAGCAATTGGTGTGGGATATCGTAAAACAATAATGTAGGAGGAAACAATAAAGCTTATTAAGGTGGCAAGTTGGATCAAATAAGATGTATCCTCGCTAATAAAGCTGGATTCAACAGCAAGCACAGCTATTAACATAGAAAATTCACTTATCTGACCTAAACGAAAACCAACTTCTGTTGACACACTCTGATCTTCACCTGTTCTTATAAAAAGTTTCTTAAATACCCATGGTTTAACAAAAATGGCACATAGTGCTAACAGTAAAGCAGGGGCAATTAGATTTGTAGCCAGATCTAATTTAAACGTTGCTCCAAGGGCAAAAAAGAAAAGTATAAGAAAGAAATCACGCAGGGGTTTTAATCTTTCGGCAATAAAGAATGCAACGGGGCTGGATGCAAGCGTGACACCTGCAATAAAAGCACCAATCTCATAAGACAGCCTCATAGCAACTGCTAACTCAGCAATTCCCAAACACCAAGCAATTGCCAGCAAGAAAATATATTCGTATATTTGATCGTGTCGTGTAATTAATTTTATCAGGACAAACTTTTTTAATAACCAGGCTAGCAGTATTAATACAGGAAGCGTTACTAATTGCCACATAATATCGATTAGGAAACTACCTCCACCCTTCCCGTAGCCTTGCAATAAAAGCAATACTAAAATTGCCAGTAAGTCCTGTAATAGCAAAACGCTTATTATTATTTGTCCGGTATGCTTGTGGTGCAGGATGGTCGTTGGTAACAATTTGACACCAATGATTGTACTGGAAAACATTAATACAGCGCCAACTAAGATGGATTCTAGCAAAGGGTAGCCAAACAGGAACCCAATTGCAAAACCTATGCTCCAAAATACAATTGAGCTGATTAAGGTAGCAGACAGGGCTTTCCTCAGCATCTTCCAGAGCTTCTGTGGAAATAGATCCAGCCCTAACAGGTAAAGTAAGAAAATAATTCCAATATTTGATATATCTTTGATCAGTTGAGCGTCATTTATAAGGCCAAATCCCCAGGGCCCGAGCAATATCCCAAGGACGATATAAGCAACAATCATTGCCTGTTTAGCATATAAGGCAATCGTTGTCAGCACGGCAGCTCCTGTGAATATCAGGAACATCGAAAATTCGAACGATGATTCAAGCATATAATAATATTGACGGTGATTTCAATTGCTACTAGTAATAAAAAGGTGCAATTTGAAGTAATTATTTATACTGATAGCTAATATACTAACTGCTGACATTCCAAGCTGTACCAAAATACCATCATTAGTTACCATTTGTATATAATCTATATTCATCTCGTCTAACAAAAACGAGTAATCAAGAATACGATGAAAAAAATTGTATGCCTAGAATCAATAATTTATTGTATAAATTCTATTGGTATTGGTACGATGTTAGGTATGGGGACCATATCTGATGAACATTCCAGCATTACACTTATTGTAATATAAACAATGAGTTACAAATTAATATTACTTAAGTAATATTCCGTGAAAGTATATGACAATCCAATTCGACTTGGCAGGTACATAAATAGATGACACTCACGACTATCAGAAAGATACCTTCCTGATAACTCATTTAACTGACGCTGAGGGAAATCCATCTGTGCTGGTAATCGTTGTTTGCAGACGGTATGAGAAAGGGGCGTGCCACTGGCAATGTAGCCAGTAATATGGCACTTCAAGCCTTTAATAAGCACTTTTCTAACAACTACCTCAGTGATTGATAACACCACAGAGCTGCTAAGTGAGTGTGTAATCAAGTCAAACGCGTCTATTGCTGAAACAATCAAGGAAACCCCTACCCTAGCTGAGATGGGATGCGCCACGATGGCTGGCCTTATACTGGAGGACAACCGACTTTTATGGGCTAGCGTCGGAGATAGCCATGCCTATCTAATACGTAATAAGAAGCTGATCAAGAAAAACGATGATCATAGCTATGGTAGATTTCTAGATAGAATGGCCGCTGCGGGAACTCCTGTAGAAGCAGAAGAAGGTCTCTCAGGAAATATGCTCATGAGTGTCATCATGAGTGAAAAAATAAATGAGATCGATGTTCCAGACCAACATTTTGAAATGGAGGTTGACGACAGCATATTACTATGTAGCGACGGCTTGGGCACGCTTAGCGCAGGGAAAATCATTCAATACTCGGAGTGGTCTGAATCTCCTAAAGAGTGTGCCGAAGCATTAATGCAAGTATGTCGAAGCAAGATAATACAACTGCTATTGTAGTGAATATCAATGAAGCAGAAGAAACAGCTCAAGCAGCCCCAGCTCCAGAACCTACGGCTGAAGTAGATCTGGATGCAACTTATGATGAAAAACTACCGGAACAACCTGCCCCAGTAGAGGCTCACCCCAAATTGAAGAAGAGAAGAAGAGCAATACTGACATGATGATTGGCATTGCAGCGACGGTAGTGATAAGCATCGCTGTTGCAGTCTTTATGTCAATGGGTAAGAAGCAAGATAGCCCTAGTTCCATTGAAATAATGGAAACTGAGGTAGCGGCACCTGAAGATCTCACCGATGTAGGTGAAGACCGTGCAGAGAGTGTGGCAGATGAGCCTGCTGAAGCAGAACCGATTGAGAAACAGACGGTTTGCCACAGTAACAACGTCAGAGCCTCAACCAAAGTCTGCATCCTCCTTTACCGCGGGATCGGAATTTAGTGATACTTTGAAAGATAAAATTGTCGGCCCGATCATGGTAGTTATCACAGCGGGAAGTTTTGACATGGGTAGTCCAGACTCCTCAAGACATAGGGAGGAAAGACCTAGACATAACGTATCCCTAAAGAAATTTGCGATGAGCAAATTTGAAATTACATTTGCATAGTATGATCAGTTTACATCGACAAGTGACAGAAAAATTCTAGACAATTTATATGCGGATCGCGAAACCCATCCAGTAATTTTCGTTACTTGGGGTGACGCTTGTTATTATGTCGAATAGCTTTCTGAGCAGACTGGTGAAACGTATCGTCTACCCACCGAATCTGAGTGGGAATATGCCGCTGGTACTGGTAAGAGATCTTCCTTCTGGTGAGGTTACAACATGAAATCAGGTATGGCTCACTGTCAACTTGGTTGTGTCACAAGATACGATCCTAAGAAACCTACTGCAATTGGCAGTTTTGATCCAAACCCTTTTGGATTTCATAACATTACAGGAAGCGTAGCAGTATGGGTTGAAGATTGCTGGCATAAAGATTACACCAACGCCTCAATCAACCAACGGAAAAGTTTGGGTCAGTGGAGACTGCGTATATCGTGTTGTAAGAGGTGGTTCTTATTTTAGCCAGGAAGATTCAATTTACCGTGCCAAACGAGACAAATTCAAGTCTGACTCAGCCTATGACCATATTGGGATAAGAGTAGTTAGGGAAATCAATTAGTCTCTTTTAACTTCACATAATGCCCACCACTGATGGTGGACGTACTGGTACTGCTTGACTACAATTGCCAGCGCCTAACCCTTAATACTATCCTCTGTTTTAAGATAATTTGAACTACTTTCAGCTTCAATTTCACACTACAGTAAGCAACATTGAAGTCAAGCTCACTAACACTTGTCTTACTGATAAACACAGCTATTAGGAAGTACAACAATGTCTACTAGTATATCTGGCTATTTTATTGCTTTACTTTAAGCTCATTTGTATTTGCTCAACAATCTCTGGCTCTCGATATGATTGTTTCTACGAATTCTGGTAATTATCATGCCAATAACAATTCTAGTTATTACCGACACCATAACAGTAGCTCAAGGGTCGTTCGCAAAAGGATATCTAATTCGATTGGTATTGTTTATAGCCAATCAGCTTCGACTTATCGTACCCCATTCATCGAGAAAAGTTTCTTGGCTTATCGTAGGCATCACTTCTTAGGTAATGTAAACCGTGACTATCAAAGAAATCAATTCAGGCACCATAACCGAATAAACAAGCGACGAATTTATCCTAAAAATCACAATAATAGTTATCGCCGCGGATATAGAGATAGATATCGAGATGCAATGCGCTCAAGGCACAACGTGCGCAATAACTACAGGAACAGGGTACGAGGTGGTTTCAATTTTGGCGACTAGTAAAGAACTCAAGCTCCATCCTTAAGTAGCTGATAACTGTCTACTAAATCATAACTATAAATTAGTAAAAATAGTTCTCCAAATGACTTTAGTTCAAAGTAGTCTATGGCAAGACAAATCAAAAAAAACCAGGGGAAACGGAAAGAGAGAAATATTTAAATTACATTCCTTATTTAAGAATTATTACTCATTCCAAATTCATAGGCAATTCATAATAACTAAATCTTCCCTTCCCTCGGCTTCATACCATCACGCAATACACTAGTGTCTTCCGTGTTCCATGGTGCAATTTTAAATAGCATTAACATGCCCGGAACAGCTATCACAGTACAAAAGATAAAAAAGTTAGGCCACCCCATACCATTTTCAGGGATCTGTAATATTTTAAATATTGTTTCAATAGCTGGAGAAGAATCCTCTCCAACACCTTCCACTAAATAACCTGTTATAGCACCAGCTAATATTCTTGGAACCTGTATAAATGATGATAACAATGCGATTTGAGTTGCAGCGAATCTTGGCGATGTGGATTTCATTATGTACGCCAATAAGGCTGCGGCCCCAAGGCCAACCCCAAGGTATTCGTAAGCTACAACGACACCTAACATTAATAAGTTATGTTCAATAGATGCTAATACATGGAACCCGGGAATGGATGTTATTTGAAAAATTCCAAATACCCACAGTGATCTATTAATCCCTAGTTTTATCATCCAAATACCACCAAGCATGCCGCCAATCAAAGCCCCCCAAAAAACAGCATTTTTTGCTACAAGACCAATCTCAGTCAGTGAGTAGCCGATGCCAATATAAAATGGTGTTGCGAGTGTGGTTGCCATATTATCGCCCAGCTTATAAAAGAACATAAACGCTAAGATCATTAGCGCATTGCCCATTCCGTTTCTGTGGATAAATTCTTTGAAGGGATCTACGATTGCTTTATTTAGGCTTACTTTTTCTGCTCGTCTGATAGAAAGCTCTTCAATAAGCAAGGTCATGGCGATACTAATAAACATGAAACATGCAACGATAAAGAAAACGGCCTTCCAGGGGAGATAGTCACCCAGAATAATACCGAGGCCTCCAGGTATAAAAAATGCTGCACGCCATGCTTGGACATGAATTTGATTTCCTAAACCGAGCTCTTCCTCACGCAACAACTCTCTTCGATATGCATCTATAACAATGTCCTGCGTGGCACTAAAAAAGATTAACAACAAGCATAAATAGACGACGCTGTCTAAAGAATCCTTAGGGCTAAACCAAGGTAACGCAATTACAGTCAGCAAGATAAATATTTGTGATACCAGCATCCAGCCACGTCTGAGCCCTAAGAAAGGTAACCCGAATTCATCAAGGAAAGGCGCCCATAAAAACTTCCAGGTATAGGGAAGCATCATTATTGTTATGAGCCCAATATCTCTGAGGCTAACATCTTCTTTGGCCAACCAGGTAAATATCAAACTCTGAAATACGTAGTAGGGAAAGCCCGATGAAAACCCAGTAAATAAACAAATGAATATTCGCCGGTTTAGAAATACTTTAAGGAAACGGTTTGTCATTAATTTTTGTTACTTAACGGATCACTGAACTCGCTGTAAACCGGATTTAAAAATATAACGGAGAAGGTACAATCAATTTAAGAGAGATTTATCAAGTATCTCCTTGGTAGGTACTATAAGCTTGTCACTTTTATTTTTTTAACGTAATTGAATTCAGGCGCTACGATACCGGCATGATAGTTGAAATAGAATGAAAATTTTTAGTCAATAATGATTCATGGCGAAAATATGTCACTCAAGAGCCCCGGATCTCTCAGGGCTCCTTTGTCAATACAGAACGTGGTTCAATCAGAGTCAGTGTTTCAGGTAGTGACGCTAATCTCAACATTAAAAGTATGGCGCCGAGTGTAACACGCACGGAATATGAATACTCTATTCCTGTAGTTGAAGCTCGCGAATTACTTGATACCTTGCGCTTACGGTCAATTATCGAAAAAAATCGGTACCACATTGAAGAAAGCAGGCATATCTGGAAGATTGATGTATTTAAAGGTATAAACAAAGGTCTTATCGTTGCTGAGATCGAATTACACAGTGTTGACGAAAAATTCCAAAGACCTGGCTGGCTGGGTAAAGAAGTTTCCAATGATCCATAATACTACAACGCCAGCTTGGTAAATCATCCTTATACTGAATGGTAAAATCAAGCGCAACAGTGCTAATAATTATCGCCTTAAGTTATTATTTAAATCCACATCCAAAAAGCTATATATGTTTATTTTACTAATATAGAAATAATTTTATTTTAGCTACCTATCTTACTGTTTTTATTTATTATTAATAATTTTATAATTATTGTGCAGATTAATTGCTATCAAAAGACTATCTGGAAAATCATTTGATATGCGTCAAGATTCAATTTAGATAATGCACTATCATCCCATCTCTACACTTTTTGATTTTGACAGACATGTGCTGGCAACGTAAAACTAATAGTCTAGTGAATCACTCAAGTACTTTAAACCACCTAGTTTCTCTATATGACGCATCAAGAAGATAAATCTAATCACCTGGTCGATAATTTTGGTCGAACAGTTAATTATGTTCGTATTTCCGTGACGGATCGCTGTGATTTACGCTGTGTCTATTGTATGGAAGAGGAAATGACATTTGTCCCCAGAACGCGAATATTAACCTTGGAAAAATTAGCCACAATCGCAAGGGCTTTTACTGAGCTAGGGGTTAACAAAATCAGGATTTCCGGTGGGGAACCACTCGTTCGTCGTAATGTGATTAAACTCTTCAAAGATATCGCGCAGCTACCAGGTCTGAATGAGGTTGTGACAACGACAAATGGCTCACAGCTAGCGCATATGGCAGCAGACCTTAAACAAGTTGGAGTTAAACGTATTAATATCAGTCTTGATTCATTACGTCCGGATAGATTTAAGGCATTAACCCGTGTTGGTGAACTTAAAAAGGTTCTTGATGGCATTAGCGCTGCAATAGATGTTGGCTTTGAGCGCATCAAGATCAATTCCGTTATCCTGAAAAATAGAAATCATGATGAAGTAGTCGACCTGGTTCAATTTGCTATAGATCATGATATTGATATCAGTTTTATTGAAGAAATGCCTTTAGGTACTGTAACCGAACGTGATAGGGCCGAAGTATATTATTCCAGTGATGAAATCCGTAATGATCTGAAAAAGACATTTACCTTGTTCCCTTCAACGGATACTACAAGTGGACCTTCAAAATATTACAAAGTAAATGGCTTTAACACTCGGGTTGGATTTATTTCTCCCCATAGTCATAATTTCTGTGAAAGCTGCAATCGTGTACGGCTAACCTGTGAAGGTCGTCTGTTATTGTGCTTGGGGCAGGAACATTCAGTTGACCTTCGCCAGGTAATTCGTAGCAATCCTGGTGATATAGAAAAGCTAAAACAGAGCATACGTAATTCCATGTCCATCAAACCTGAAGGACATGATTTTGACATGCAGGCAAAGCCAATAATATTCCGCCACATGAACTTGACGGGCGGATAAAATGTCTAACACCTACCGCCCGGAGATGACCAAGGCCGGACTTGAACCCACTATAGCTGTCTCTGCTGTAGACGAATACCAAAATATTCGCGAAATGTATATTGCAAATGAGCGGCCTCTGACCATCTATGTCGATAGTCACGAAATTGTGACCCTGATGACTTTGGGTGTACACCCGGAATTACTTACCCTTGGATATTTAAAAAATCAGGGATTAATAATAGATAAAACTGAGGAGATAAAATCTGTCCAGGTAGATTGGGAGGTCAACGCTGTAACTGTAACAACATTTCAAAACAGAGATGATTGGAAGGATCGCCTGGGACCAAGAATCGTTACTACCGGCTGTGGTCAGGGAACGGTATTTGACAATATCATGAACCAATTGAAAGATGTAAAAATCAAGCCGATACAACTCAAACAATCTCTCATCTATCAACTGCTAAAAAATATTAATGGCCATAATAATATTTATAAGAATGCCGGTGGCGTACATGGTTGTGCACTTTGCCAGGGTTCTGAAATCTTCATTTTTATTGAAGATGTTGGACGCCATAATGCTGTCGATGCAATTGCTGGTAGAATGTGGTTGAAAGGTATCTCTGGTGAGGACAAACTCTTTTACACAACAGGGCGGCTAACATCAGAGATAGTCATCAAAGTTGCGCAAATGGGGATCTCAACTCTGCTTTCTCGCTCCGGCATAACTCAGATGGGACTTAAGCTTGCCCAGGACCTAGGCGTTACTATACTCTCAAGGGTTCAAGGAAAACATTTTTTCATCTATCATGGCGAGGATAATATTGAATTCGACATTAATCTTCCTGCAAAACTTGAAGTCGCTAATTTAAAGAAAAAAGTAAAAGTAATTAACGAGTAATCGACATCAATGAAAGTACCAGCAATTTGAACAATTCAGTCAGTGGAATTATTTTGGCTGGAGGACTGGCCCGGCGAATGAGAGGGAAAGACAAAGGACTGATCAAACTTTGCGGAAAACCCCTGATTGAATATGCTATTAACAATCTGGAGCCACAGGTCAACGCAATCTTTATCAACGCAAACCGTAATTTGGATAGTTATATGTGTTACAATTTGCCCGTTGTTTCAGATAGCTTTGCCGGTTTTCATGGTCCTCTAGCTGGAATGGCGAGTTGTATGCGTGTTATTGAAACAGATTATATGGTATCCGTTCCCTGTGACTCACCATTTTTGCCGAATGATCTAACAGATAGGTTATTTAGACAGTTAATAAGTGAACAAGCAGAGATCAGTGTTGTTCATGATGGCACCCGAGTGCAACCGACTTTTTCACTAATAAAAACCAGCTTAATTGATTCCTTGTCAACTTATCTAAACAGCGGTGAACGTAAAATTGACACCTGGTTTAAACAACATAATTTAACTATTGTTGGTCTTTCAGATAAGACTGAGACATTTTTGAATATTAATTCTCCTGAAGATATCAATGCCATCGAAGCAAAGTTGGAAACACAATAAATAATAATTTATACGGACACTCATTTGGTTGGTTTGGCCGCTTGGAGCGGCACAGGCAAAACAACGCTGATGATTAAACTAGTTTTTATATTTAGGGAAAGGAATATCAGAGCCGTGGTAATCAAGTATGTCCATCATAGCTTTAAGATTGACTACCATGGCAAGAACAGTTATGAAATTCGAAAGGCAGGTGCATCTCAGGTACTTATTGGCTCAAAAAAACGCTGGGCACTGATGATAGAAACTGAGTAGGAACAACCGCTGGAAGAACACATTAAGAATCTGGAATTAGGCGGGCTGGATCTTATTCTTGTGAAAGGGTTTTAAACCGGAAGCCATCCCAAAGATAGAGTTATATCGAGCCAGTTTAGAAAAAGAACTATTGTCATCAATCAGTTAAGGGTACTATGATTCAGGATGATACAATTATTGCCATAGCGACTGACGGTGTAGATGAAATATCGGCTACAATCCTCATCATGAATATAAACAATCAAGAACAGATAATGGATTTCATTATTTATCGATTTCTTAGTAACCCACAAAATACAGGTAACTGAATTTAACAATCAATAGTGACAGGTAAATAAACAGATATGAGTGAACCAATTAACTGTAATGATTCATGCTGCTCCGATGATTTTAATCCTAACTCATTGGAAGCAGAAGAAGCGCTAAGTAGAATTTTAGATAGTATTGAAGCGATAAATAGTACGGAAAAAGTATCACTACGATCAGGCCTGGGACGCATCCTTGCCGAAGATCTTCATTCAAATATCAATGTTCCATCACGGACTAATTCAGCTATGGATGGGTATGCAGTAGTTGGTACAGATTTGCCGGATACCGGAACACGGCAGCTCAAAATTGTCGGCACTGTCTTTGCCGGAAATCCCCTACAGGAAACGGTTAAGAGCAGCACCTGTGCCCGCATTATGACAGGAGGGGTCATACCTGATGGCACTGACACGGTTGTTATTCAGGAAATTGTAGAACGTGTGGGTAACAGTATCCAGGTAGGAAATAATACAAAAACCGGTGATAACATCAGACAGGCCGGCGAAGATATCGCAGTTGGTGACCTTGTGCTAAGCAAAGGAACTCAAATAACTCCTGCTAATATAGGATTAATAGCTTCGCTGGGTATCGGAGAAATTAAAGTAACTCGTAGACCTCGCGTTGCTTTTTTTTCGACTGGCGATGAATTACAATCGATTGGTGAAGAACTAGAAGACGGCAACGTCTTTGATAGCAACCGGTACACCATCTATGGAATGCTAACAAAACTTGGTGTCGAGATAATCGATATAGGGATTATCCGTGATGTCAAAGAAGATGTTGAAAAGACCTTCAGTGAAACAGCATCCTATGCTGATGTTGTAATTACTTCTGGCGGAGTTTCTGTCGGCGAAGCAGACTACGTAAAAGAAGTGCTGAATGAGATTGGTCAGATTAATTTCTGGAAAGTCGCCATAAAGCCTGGCAGACCACTGGCATTTGGTAAAATTAAAAATGCATATTTTTTTGGCTTGCCTGGCAACCCTGTCTCGGTCATGGTGACATTTTATCAGTTCGCGCAACCAGCCTTAAATAAATTAATGGGTAGTCAGCAATTGGAGGCCATACGTATCAAGGCTATTAGCATGTCCAAACTTAATAAGCGTGCCGGAAGAACAGAATACCAGCGTGGTATTTTAGAAAAAAATGAAGACGGCGACCTTATAGTGCATAAAACAGGCGCACAGGATTCTGGCATTCTTAGTTCAATGTCTCAAGCCAATTGTTTTATTGTACTGCCATTGGAAAGCAAAGACGTTAAACAGGGTACAGAAGTGACTGTGCAACCATTTTTTGGATTAGTTTAGATTCTTTCGATTATGAAGCATAGAAACTACACAAGAACGTATACAGTCTCTGTGTTTTGAATTAGTACTTGGTATAGGCATCATGAGAGTCGCTACTGCTTAAGCATAGCTTGGCTTAAATAAGACAGCAGCTTCCTTAACTAATTTTAATGGCAGCCCCACAGATAGCCGACAAACCAAAGCCTACACCAAAATTCTTAAGTAATACATCCCCCTCAACACCGAGACCATTATCGACAACCAGTATTTCAATTCTTTGATCAACGATACGAGTAATAAACATAACACGGGAGTTTGGAGCTAACTCCTTAGTTTCTAATTTTTCTACCATAGATTGCCAGGCGTTTTCAAATGCATCCATAAGTGCTCGCCGCAAACGATCCTAGTCAATATCAACAAGTAAATCTGTTAGAGTTAGCTTATATTCAAGCTTGAGTCACTCAGGCACTACCTGTTCTTCTATTACTTCGCGTATCTATTTATCAAATTCGGTTACCTGCAAAGATGTGTTGACTATTTGAGTAAAGTCTAATAATTCATCAACAATGTTATCACGCCGATTTATACTACGTTCAATACGATTTAAAACTTTCTTTGTCGATAAATTCTTTGGGCCAGCTTTCCTTCTCAATATATAAACTGCCGACAAAACGGTGCTCAGTGGCTTTCGCAATTCGTGACTGACTGTAACTGTTAGCTCTCCCAGCACAGCCAGACGTTTGTTTTTAACTAGTTCTTGTTGTGCCTGTTCTTAACTCCACTGTACGCTCATCAACCAAATCTTCAAGTCTCTCACGATGATTATTTAACTCATCGATAGCTTTTTTGCGTTGCACTATCGTCCCTAACTGTATACCAACCTGTTCCATCATCTCTATTATTGTTTCATTGTCTGATTCACTTTTATCACTAAAAACTCAAGTACTGTAACTACTTTTTTCCTACAATAACAGGAAAAGCAAACGCGCTTAGCAAATTACATTTTTTGGCAATGTCAAGACAGAGGAAATTTGAATCATCGCTAATATCGGTGATCCAACTAGGCTTGCGGCTGGCTAAAACTTTACCGGGCAAATCGATTCCCAAGGAACAAGAAATACGGCAAGATACCTGGCGAAATTCATAAAATCTTTCAGGATCTTCAATACACCATAGTGAAGAAGAAATAAGTTTGTTACGATTTTCTTCTGAAAGTACGTATACATGACCGACAGGCCAACCATTATATTGACAAATTGATTGAATCGTAGTAAGCATAATAGCTTCTGGATCGCTGGCCTCATTTGCGGCAATGGCCAGCTCCCTGAGGAGTTGTTCGCGCTGACTATTTTGTCGTAGAAACTCCTCCATTTTCTTGTGCTTTTCCAAGTCATCACGCAGATTAAGTCTCATTTGATTTAGGGTCTTAGCAAAATAATCCAGGGCATCAGGTTCTGCTTTTTCATGCTTCCCTGCTAGAACAAGTTCATCATCCAAGTGATCCAAATCAAGAGTCCGCATGTAATCAACCATCTGATCAAGATAATGAACTACTAAATAAAAAACGATAATAAGGATTAGGATAGAAATAATTAATATTTTAACGGTCTGGCTGCTCAGAATTAACAAGGATTTGTTTAACAATCGGTTGTAAGCACCAATTAGACTAACTGTTACAGAAAGTTCTTCAATGCCATTATTATTATTGATCAACCTAAATACCCTGTTAATTATTTTACTATCTCTTGTTTTTCCCAGTTTCTTCATCAAACTACGCTTACTATCAGTGATGTCATAAATAGCAACATGCTGCGCATCCTGCAATCCCATAATTCCTTTCATCTGGATATCAAGTTGCTCACTATCCAGGTTCCAAAGAGATTTTGATATTGCAGGTAAAAGTCTAACTTCAATCTGAGATATACCATCCTGTATATCGGTAATATCCTGCCGGTAATCTCAATAGAGCGTAATAGTGGCGATAACAGTGGCTAAAATTGTACTGTAAAGTAAAATATAAGCGAGTAATCCACAGAAGAGACGATATTCATCACGGTGTTATTGTAGCTTACGAAATAGTTTCATCACTTTGATTTATGAGTTAGTTACAGTGGAATACCCTAAATCTAAAACAAACAATATCAAAATATATTCCAGGATTTACGCAGTAAATTCAATTTTCATAGTAGGTCCTCCTTATACCTCATATTATAACTACCTACCCCATGACGACTTTTGCCTGTCTCTAGGCATGGATGTGAACAATTAGCATACGTTAACTTCCTGCTTTAAATGCTTTCAAACTATTCATATCACTAATTGAGCGGCAAAACTGATGCCAATTTAAACGATAAATCTATATCGCTATCAATAGTGCACATTAGAACTTTATGCTGAATCTCGACTTAAAATTAGTAAATATCCTTAGAAAAAGTACCTTTTTCTAAGGATCGACTCACATCAAGCGAAATAAAAAGATGTTCTTCTGGTTCTATATGTAGAAAACTAGCCCTCATAGGCTATTAATCTCAAGACTAGATTTGTGAAAAATACTCTCAGTATTTTCTAGCGACAATAGTCTATTACTTCATACTGAGCTGTTATTGACTATCAATAATTCAGTTACCTAAATTGATACAATATAATAAAAATCTAATTGGGAGAAAGTTAAACATGAAATCACGTGCAGCCGTTACCTTTGCAGCAAGAAAACTATTAGAAATTGCTGAGGTTGAGTTAGGTGGATCACAGGAAGGTGAGGTATTGGTTGAGGTCAAGACGACAGGTGTCTGCCGTACAGATGTATTTACTTTATCCGGCGATGATCCTGAAGGAAGCTTCCCTACCACTCTTGGGCACAAAGGTGCCGATATAGCTGTTGAAGTAGGGCCAGGAGTTAAATCTATTAAACCTGGAGATTATGTGATACCCCTATATACACCGGAGTATAGGGAGTGTGATTTCTGTCTACATCCAAAAACTAATCTATGCCAGTCTTATATGTGAAACACAGGGACATGGTCTGATGCCAGACGGTACAAGCCGATTTTCCCTGGATGGAAAACAAATACTGCACTATATGGGTTGTTCTACTTTTTCTAACTACTCTGTACTACCGAAAATTGCGGTTGCAAAGGTGAAAAAAGACACGCCATTCGATAAGATATGCTACATCGGCTGTGGTGTTACCGTCGGCGTCGGCGCTGTGGCTTTTGATGCCAAAGTGGAGCCAGGAGCAAATGTTGTGGTTTTTTGGTTTAGGAGGCATTGGTCTTAACATTATACAAGGTGCACACATGGTAGGTGCGGATAAGATCATAGGAATTGATATTAATGCTGATAGAGAAGATTTGGGAATGAAGTTCGGCATGACGAACTTCATTCCCAAAGAAGTTGAAAACGTAGTCGATGCAATTATTCAACTTATGGATGGCGGCGCCGATTATAGCTTTGAGTGCATAGGAAATGTAAACACCATGCGCTAGGTGCTTTAGAGTGTTGTCACAAAGGTTGTGGTGAATCCATTATTATCGACGTCGTTGGTGCCGGTCAGGAGATAGCTACACGACCCTTTCAATTAATTACTGGTCGTGTTTGGCGAGGAACCGCTTTCGGTGTCGCCAGAGACAGGACGGATATGCCCAGGATTGTAGACTGATATATGGATGGTAAGATCAACATCGATGATCTGATCACTCATACCATGCCTCCTGATGATATCAATAAGGTACTTCACTTAATGCATGAAGGAAAAAGTATTCGATCCGTTGTTATATATTAGTATTGCACATGAGCTAAAGATCACTGTGATAAGTTTGATCCTTCCTTTGGCCAAATATTAGTTATCCGCTTATTTAATGAGGGTAATTCAGGTAAGGCAGCGCTGGGAACTGGTTCATGTCAAAATGTAGCTGTGGACCAGTCATCCTGTCTTTCATACAATTGCTGGGGAGAAACTGGTAGAAGATTTAGGTCCATGCGATATCCGATTTGCTGAATTGTCATGCAGATATTTTCCTTCCAGAAAATCGGATCTTGCACATGCCAACGATACGTGAAAACAAACCCGCTCTTCGCGCTGTTGGACATTTGCGCACTCCTGTTCAAATTTGCTTCATGATATAAATAGAGCGTTTCCTGCAAACCAAACGATAAGCAGACGTAATCTTCGGAGCCTGTACCTGCAATTGTTGAAAAATCTTCATCATCGTTCATATAGAACTTAACCTCACCTTCGCCCCACCATCTTTTATCTTCGAAGCGAACGCCAATGATCGCACTCAGGAAACTACCTTTCCCTGTACGTTTTGGCAATAATTCAAAATCCTTTTTCAAACTTATGGGATCTTCACGACGAAATAATGCATATAATCAACCTATATCTTGAGAATGCTTATCACCAAGAGTGTAGTCAATCTGGCAGAAGACAATTATAGCTTCATTACCCTCATTACTAAGTACCAAACGTGTGTGTTTTGTAAAAGGCATTTTAAACCACATATTCATACCAGCCTTTTCCCCAAAGAGTGCATGACTGACTGATAAGCAGTAACTTTACCGCGAGCAAAACCGGCAAATTCATCTAGGATAACTTCTATACTGGCATGTTTTCGCCACTCTCAGTATGCCCGCACAACTGTACTTCTGAATACACTTGGATTTTTGTATGGAGTGGTCATCCAAATATGGCGTATAGTATGTCCTGGCCTTCAATATTCGCCAACTCGACTGTCTCACCAGCTTGGATAGTTATATAGGGTGAACCTTTACGGCCAACACCTAATAAACTGGAAGCTTGCGCACCGACACCAGGCTTTCCCGCTTGATTTTTAGCAAAAATAGATCTTGATTGTAAGTCTTGATCAAGCTTATAGACTTTATCTGCTTTAACTAAAGTTATTGATAATAAATGCCCACAACAACAAATCACAATGAACACTAAAGCATCATATCCTCTCTTTATTGTTTCGCCATTAGTCAGGTTCTTGGTATTTATATCGAGCTAAGATGTGCACTACTATCCGGTTTGCGCAAACCATTAGTTACATTACATTATCAAAATATTACTGATATTCCTCTATCGGCGGACAGGCCCACATGAGGTTTCTGTCACCATACGTATTATCCACCCTACCTACTGGCGGCCAGTACTTATCATCGTGAATATTCTCCATTGGGTAAAATGCTTCATGTTTCGTATGGGAGTAATCCCAATCTTCTTCTAATAACAAGCGGTGCGTATGAGGCGCATTATGTAGGAGATTATTTTCAGCATCGACTTCGCCTTTTTCTATTGTTTCAATTTCTTTACGAATGGAAATCATTGCACTACAAAAACGATCTAGCTTCCGTTTGTTTTCACTCTCAGTTGGCTCAATCATCATGGTATCAGCAACAGGAAAGGACATTGTCGGCGCATGAAATCCATAGTCAATTAATCGCTTCGCTACATCATCGACAGTAATATCACAAGATTCTTTTATTGACCGCAAATCGATAATACATTCATGCGCTACCATATCATTCTCACCGGTATAGAGAACCGGATAATAAGGAGATAAACGTTTGGCAATATAATTAGCGTTCAATATTGCCACTAGCGTAGCACGTCGTAATCCATGTGCACCCATCATAGCAATATAAGCCCAGGAAATAATGAGGATACTAGCAGATCCCCAGGGTGCCGCAAAGATTGTTCCAATGGTTCCTTCTTTTGTAGCAGCAGGATTTATTCCTTCTACCACTGGGTGATCGGGTAGGTAGGGGCCAGGTATTTTTTTACACCTATCGGACCCACCCCTGGCCCTCCACCGCCATGTGGAATACTAAAGGTTTTATGCAAATTAACATGCATAACATCAGCGTCTATCTTGCCAGGATGACTAATACTCACCAGCGCATTCAGATTTGCTCCATCGAGATACACCTGAGCACCATTCTCATGAATAATACTGCAAATATCTTTAATGGAATTTTCGTACACACCATGTGTTGAAGGATAAGTTACCATGAGTGCGGCAAGTTTATCCTTGTTTGACTCGGCTTTACTTCTAAGATCATCAACGTCGATATTACCATTATCATCACAGGCTACGACAATAACTTTCAACCCAGCCATTACCGCACTGGCTGGGTTGGTACCATGTGCGGAGGCTGGAATCAAACATATATCCCTGTGCCCTTCCTCTCTGACCTCCTGATATTTACGTATTACAAGCAATCCAGCATATTCTCCCTGCGAACCGGCATTGGGTTGCAAAGAAAAGGCATCAAATCCCGTCAAGTTACACAACATATCTTCCAGTTCTTCAAAAAGTTGTTGGTATCCCTGCGCCTGCTCTAAGGGAGCAAAGGGATGCATGACACTAAATTCTTTGGACGATAATGACTGCATTTCAGTAGCTGCATTGAGTTTCATTGTACAAGAACCCAAGGGAATCATAGAACGATCAAGTGCAATATCACGACGGGCTAACCAACACATATAGCGCATAATTTCTGTTTCGCTGTGATACAACTCAAAAACCGGATGACTAAAGATCTTGTCAGTTCGAAATAATCCTGCTGGAATACACTCCTCAACCTCATCATTAAGACTAGCAAAATCCAGTTTTACTTCGGCATGGGAATCAAATACTCGCCAGAGTCTCCGTATCTCCTGCCTCCTTGAGGTCTCGTCTAAAGTGATACCCAAACGATCTTCATCGATGAACCTAAAATTAATACTGGATTCCTGCGCCCTGGCAGCAATGCGACGCGCCTGATCAGGAACTTGAACCACAATTGTGTCAAAGTAGGATCGAGATACAACTGCATAATCAAGCCTTGCCAAACCTCTGGCAGTAATTTGTGTAAAACGATGTATTCGCTTAGCAATAATTCTGAGCCCCTTTGAACCATGATACATAGCGTAAAAGCTGGCAATGACAGCCAACAATACCTGTGAAGTACAAATATTACTGGTAGCTTTTCCCCGACGGATATGTTGTTCACGGGTTTGCAAGGTCATGCACAATGCCATGTCATCATGTTCATCAACAGACACCCCAATCACTCTGCCCGGTGTAGAACGTATATATTTTTTGCGTGTGGCAAAAAAGACCGCATGGGGTCCACCATAACCCATTGGCACACCAAACCGTTGGCTATTACCCAATACAACATCAGCCCCCATTTCTTCTGGAGACTTAAGTATGACTAAACTGAGAATGTCAGCTGCAACGGTTACTAAGGCCGATTGCTCATGCACCTTATCAATAACGCTATCGAGCTCATGAACTTCTCCTGTTGATCCTGGATATTGAATCAAAACACCGAATAATCCATCATCCGGTAGATCTGAATATGGATCACCTATTTGAATATCAAATCCAAAGTGTTTAGCACGGGTTTTGATAATCACAATCGTTTGCAGATGGCAATCCTGATCAACAAAAAAATATTATTTGCATTTTTACTATCCGCTTCGACATAGTCATCGCTTCCGCAGCAGCAGTGCCCTCGTCCAATAGTGAAGCATTGGCTACTTCCATACCGCTTAGATCAATGATCATCTGCTGAAAATTGAGCAATGCTTCCATTCGCCCCTGACTTATCTCGGCTTGATAGGGTGTATAGGAGAGGTATACCATGCTGGATTTTCCAAGACGTTACGCTTGATGACCGCAGGCATTACCGTACCGTGGTAACCCATGCCAATCATGCTAGTGAACATCTTATTGCGCTCTCGCATCTTGCGCATGTGGGTATTCACCACTCTTTCGCTCATGGTTTCCGTCAAACTAAGGGGCTCTTTTAAAAGGATGCTGTCGTCAGGAATAACTCTATCAATGATCTCATCCAATGAAGCAAGTTCAAGGAAATCAAGCATCTCAGCCAGTTGATGCCGATCCGAACCGATATGGCGACGAATAAAATCCCCTCGTATTTCTAGCTCCTCTAAAGAATTATTAATTTTTGCCATGCCTGATATCTCCGGCAGGTATTAAATCAAATATATGTAACCACAGAGAACGCAGAGAACGCAGAGAACGCAGAGATAAAAAGTTCTGAAGAGTGTTGCTCAAAGGTTAACAGCGATGGACTTAAATTATAGATTTTATGTTACGCAAATAAATACAAAGAGATTGCAACTGAAAAAATATTATTCCCATGCTCTTAACGTCCCATGTGGAAAACTATCTAATATTTCTATAAATCTTTAATAAATTCTGCATAGGCAGCTTCATCCATGCAAGCATCAAGCTCAGAACTATCTTCAATTTTCAACTTAAAAAACCAGCCATCACCAGTTGGTTCTGAATTAACGATTCCCGGCTCTTCTATCAATCTCTCGTTAACCGATGTAACTTCTCCGCTAACAGGGACTTTAATATCACTTGCAGTCTTTACAGATTCAACAACTGCCACGTCGTCACCTTTCTGTAAACTGTTCCCCTGCTCTGGCAATTCCACATAAACCACATCCCTAAGCTGCTCCTGGGCAAAGTTAGTAATTTCTACGGTTAAAACACCATCAGATTCAAGTCGTAGCCATTCATGCTCTTCTGTATATTTCAAATCACTTATTACTGAATTTCTCCTGCGTTATCTGATTTTATTTGTAATAGCGGTGTTCAACAAACGGTAACTTAGCAATACGAATTTTATACTTCTTATTCCGTTTATTCCGTATCACAACATTATACTCGACATCGTCAGAAATAGACGCTATCTGAATGTAGGCCATAGCCACCACTGCTAATATACCCAACTTTTTTGTCAGCACTGTCAAGTATCTCTGTTCCTTCCCAGATCGGCATTTTTCCTTCAGGTTGAATTCCCACGCGTAGTCGTTCAGGGCCCTGAACCAACTGTTCCAGGATCTTCTTCACACCCGAAAATCTTGCTTCAATAGCAGCATCTCCATTATATTTTTTTGCGATCACCCGCGGCATATTGGCTCAACACAATCATGACTTAGTAATATCCTCGCCAATGTAATCGCATGATCTGATGCAATTGATATCTCAAAACCATCTTCGCCTGTATAACCACAGCGATGAATAAAACATTCAATGCCTTCAATTTCATAAGTGCCGGCATGTAAAAAACGGAGATCGTCAATATCAGGTACGTAGGAGGCAATAACCGATGCAGCCCTAGGACCTTGCAATGCCAACAAGGCTTTATCATTCATGAGCTCAAGTTGATACTGCCCCAGAGATTCTTCAATATGTTGAAAATCCCCTTCTTTACAATCGGCATTAACAACCAGGAATAGATGATCCTGGCAGCACGTCACCATTAAATAATCAATAATTCCACCGTTTTCATTAGTCAGGACAGTATAGCGTTGTTGATTTACCTGCAGACTCTCAAGATTACCAGATATCAAAGCTTCTAGCGCAGATAAAGCATTATCACCTCTAAGCATTATCTGCCCCATATGGGAAATATCGAACAGACCGGCCTGGGCTCGGGCAAATCCATGCTCATGCTTTATACCTTTTTGGTATTGCATCGGCATCTCATAGTCAGAAAAAGGAACCATTCTGGCCCCAAGTTCTATATGCAAGGAATGAAGTGAGGTAAGTTTTACTACAGTAACTCCTGAAAAATTATTAGTATTATTCTGTTACGAATGATATTGATAAAAAAGTAGTTTAATTGCAAGCGCCGGATTATAGGCTAAGTCTACTATTCCAGCCATCGAATAATGCTCTCAATTTCACCGTTTTTACATAGTTTTAGACGCCTATAAGCAGGTGGTTTGTCAATAATCTTAGTACTCTCTTGCTCTAGGTTAAACTGAACACAGGTAGATGGACAGCCTAATAACAAGGTTCCGCGCCTCTTCAATGAAAAAGCATTATGGATGTGCCCACAAAGAACTGCTCTTACCTGCGGAAATCTGTCCAGAACCTTAAAAAAATCCTCTGGATTATCGAGCATCATCCGATCCATCCAGGAACTATTAACAGGCAGGGGATGGTGATGCAGGGCAACGAGTACTGGCTTATCACCGGTCCGTACTAACTGTTGTTCTAAAAATTCTAATTCTCTGCTACTTAGATATCCTGACTGGCTGTTGGCTACTACACTGTCTAACAACACCAAATCCCAATGCTGGGAGTAAAGCACTTTCTTGGTGCTAGTGTTGCCTGTATTAAGCTCACTTTCCATTATTTGCGGTTCATCATGATTACCCGGCAAACAGTAGATTGAATACGGCGAGGTATGAAGGATCTGTAACAGGCGACGATAGCTTGGTTTACTCACCTTATTAACAAGATCGCCGGTTAGCAGAACTAAATCAGGGGCTTCATTATGATTGATTTCGTCTATAACGTTTGCCAAAGTCATAGCTGTATCGACATTAACAAATCTCGCCTCACAATCAGCATCGATATGGGGATCGCTAATTTGTATTACATCCAGAAAATCTGTTTCCGACTGTGTGACTAATTTTTTTTCCGGCATACTAAACTCGAATATAATGCATAAAACCCAAAGACTATAATGATTCTCGGCCTAAGTAGATAAAATTATATGAAACATAGTGTTAAAGAGCTATTAAACGCCGAGCCGTCCATTGTAGATATTGATTTCGATGGTTGGATCCGTACTCGGTGCGATTCAAAGAATTTTTCCTTTTTTGAAATAAATGATGGTAGCTGCCTGGCCAATATCCAGATTATTGCAGATAATGCATTAAGTAACTATGACGAAATTTTAAAGTACAATGCGGAAACATCCCTTTCGATAAAAAGCAAACTTGCCGAATCTCCAGGTAAAGGCCAGCGCTGGAAAGTTAATGCCACCGAGATTATTCCCCTAGATCATGTTGCGGAAGACTATTCGCTTCAAAAAAGCGTCATTCCGATGAATTTCTACGCAGCATAGCCCACTTGCGCTACCGTACAAATAAATACGGAGCCATGTTTCGGATCAGATCAAAACTGAGTCATGTCATCCATCAATTTTTTCAGGATCGTGGCTTCTATTGAATACACACCACCATAACCTGGTCTGACTGCGAAGGCGCCGGCAAAATATTTCATGTTATCACCCTGGATCTTGATGCCATCCACAAAAAAGATGACGAAGTAAATTATGAGAAGGATTTTTTTACAAGCAGGCAAATCTTACCGTATCAGGCCAACTTTAAGTGAAGACCTTCTGCATGGGCCTTGGAAATGTCTATACCTTTTTTTGGGCCTACATTACGCTCAGAGAACTTCAACACCAGTCGTCACATGTCTGAATTCTGGATGATCGAATCGGAAATCGCTTTTGTCGATCTTGTTGATGACATGATGCTGGGCGAGGATATGATCCGTCACCTTGTTAAATTTGTTATGACAGAGTGTCAGGATGATTTGGAACTATTTACGAAATATGTTAATAAGGCCTTGTCGACTACACTTGAGAATATTGTAAGTAATAACTCTATACGACTACCCTATACGGATGCAATTTCAATTCTTGAAAAAGCCAATAAGAAATTTGAATATACTCCTGCCTGAGGTAAGGACCTGCAATCTGGGTATGAACAATTTTTAATTGAGCAACATTTTAAATAACCCGTCATCGTTTATGACTACCCAAAAGAAATCAGAGCCTTTTACATACACAAGAACGACGATAACAAAACAGTACTGCCATGGATATGCTAGTACCCTCCATAGGCGAAATTATTGGCGGTAGCCAACGGGAAGAATGCTACGATAATTTGTCAAAAAGAATTAGTAAATGTAGTATAGATGAAAAAAATTATTGATGGTATCTGGACGCTCGCCGTTATGAAACCGCGCCGCATGGCCGGCTTTTGGCTTGGGTTTGAACGCTTTCTAATGTTGATAATCGTGGCGGCCACCACCCGAGACGTCATCCCCTTCCCACGAGCACCAAAATCGTTGAAGTTTTAGTAAACCTATGGCCGAGTCCGTTATTTGTATGACATCTCTGCTTAGCAATTCACGCTAAACTAATAAGCAAGGACAGAGGTTTAGAGCGTTAAATTATATTGACACATATAGTCAGAATAAAAAGCCACGAATGATTTCAAGGATGGAATCGGTAGAGTCGAGTCTGGGACAGAGACCGAGGACACGAAGAACGCAGAGAAAAGAAAAATAACTGCCTATATACTCCGGGCATACTATATTTACCATGTGTCCTCTGTATTCCTAGTGGTTCAATGAATTTATATATGGGGGCTAGTTGTTTAAGATTTAAGCCATGAACTAGAATGCAGTTGTGATTGAGCATTAATAACGACAAATAGCTTACAGGAACAAATCAGATTTCATCAATATGCAGTCGGAAATATTAAAATGAATAAAAAATCAATGTGCGTACTCCTAATTGTTTGTAGCACTCTTTATTCAGTAATTGTGCGGCTCAGGAAAAACGTTTGAGACCCGCCTCTTGGGCAAATGTAACCATAAATCCATGCAAGTTGAAGCCGGTGACTACATAGATAGGATTAAATTACCTGCTGGATTTAAAATTTCTATCTATGCAAGTGGATTACCTGGTGTCCGTTCCATGGCGATGAGCCATGAAGGTACTCTGTTTGTTGACGCGAGATCGAATTTCAAAAGACAGCGCGTTGGCAAGGTCTATGCGGTCACGGATAGAAATAAGGATCTTAAGAGAGATGAAGTCATCACTATTGCCAAAGAGCTAAACATACCCAATGGTGCCGCATTTAAAGATGAAAACCTCTATGTTGTGAAAATCAACCGGATAATACGCTATGAGAATATTGACAGGAAGCTGATTAATTCTTCCAAACCGATAGTTGTTAATAATGATTAACCCAAAGAATTTCATCATGGTTGGAAATTCATTCACTTTGGGCCTGATGGCAAGTTGTATGTGCCAGCAGGTGTTCCATGCAATATCTGTGAACCAGATGCATCCCATGGCATTATTACCCGAATTAATACGGATGATAGCGGCAAGGAAACCTTTATAAAATGAATTCGAAACACCGTCGGTTTTGACTGACATCCACAGACCAATGAACTTTAGTTTACAGACAATGACAGGGACGTCTGTGGTGACGATATACCTCCTGAAGAATTGAACCATGTACCAAAAGCTGGTTTGCACTTTGACTTTCCTTATCGTTATGGAAAAGCACTTGTAGATGATGAGTTTAAAACAGAAATTGAGGAACATGAGTTTAGCCATGCGGCCATGGAGCTACCCACACACAATGCCGCTATTGGAATACGCTTTTATACCGGAAACATGTTTCCGGTATAAAAACCAGATTTTCATCGCCTCACATGGCTCATGAAATAGAAGCAAGCCGGATGGTTACCTTATATTCCTTGCTAAATTAGAGAATAACAAGGCAGTAGATTATGAAATTTTTGCTTCTGGTTAGTTAACAAACAAAAATTTTTGGGGAAGACCAGTTGACCTTGAAATCATGCGAGACGGTTCAATGCTAGTTTCAGATGATCATGCTGGAGTGATCTATCGGATCAGCTATGATGGAGAGTAATAAACAAACGTTAATTATTCAGATCTATTTGAACCGGTGAATATGAGACTGTGCCATAGGAACAAAGCACAAAGCAGTTCCCCTCTTTTTTGGTTTTAACATACACTCACATGGCTCACATTCATAGAAATACATATATGAGTTACTGGACAACTCTTCAATTTTTTAAAAATTGGCAATGTGGGCAGGTAATTTCCGATAGCGACTGATATTCTCGAGCTTTCATGTTTATTTGTAATTACGTCCATCTATTCCAACTTTTACTCCCTTACCGTCCTATATTGATCGAAGAGAAAATATAAATCAGTAAATATTTTACTGAGAACAGGTATTACCGGCTCATGTGTAATTTTTATTCAAGAACATTCACCCATTTCTATTAGCAATTAGGCTATCTAGTTAACAATTTGAATAGAGAAAATATATGTTAAAACCGAGATGGATTTTGCCAAAAATACTTAGTTGGTAGATGATCCTTGCTCACTGGTAGATTCAAAGATCTTTTTATTCTTTCAATAAGAATAATAGGCAAGTCAGATAGATTATTTAGGAGACAAAAATGTGAATATTTTGGATTTTGTTAGCGTCAGCAGTATTTTGTACTCCCGCTTATGCAGAAGATATTTTTGGTTTTAATTCTAATCAAGTTGATGAGCAGTTAGAACTCGAAGCTGCTTATGATAAGGATATTAAGGCAGCAGATCTGAATAACTAGATGCTGCGACTGACAGCCAGATCACATTATTTGGGAAATCCCTATGATAAGGAAAACGCTGAATATATAGCCTCCTTATTTAGCAATTGTGATTATGAAACTGAAATTGCTACGTATGAGGTTCTCTTTCCGACGCCTAAGATGCGTCAGTTGGAACTACTCGAGCCAGTTAAATATACAGCCAGATTAATTGAGCGACCTTTGGCTGAAGATGCGACTTCGCAACAGGTGGATGAACACCTGCCTGTATACAATGCCTTTTCAACAGATGGAGATGTGACTGCTGAAGTTGTCTACGTAAATTATGGTATTCCAGCTGACTATGAAGAACTGGAACGCGTGGAATTGATGTAAAAGGCAAAATCGTACTAGTGAGATATATCGATTCCTGGCGTGGTATTAAGCCCAAAATAGCTGCCGAAAGAGGTGCCATTGGCACGATTATCTATTCTGATCCGCGTGATGATGGTTATGTACGTGGTGATGTCTATCCCAAAGGACCATTTAGAAACAAAATTGGTGCACAACGTGGATCAGTCATGGATATGCCATTGTATCCTGGCGACGTGTTGACACCTGGAGTTGAAGCAACACCCAAAACAAAACATTTGAAGTGAAAAGATGCTAAAACAATCAATCGTATACCTGTTTTACCCATTTCGTATAGCGATGCTTTACCTATATTAAAAGCGCTAGGTGGTCCGGTTGCCACGGATAACTGGAAAGACGGTTTGCCAGTTACCTACCATCTTGATCCTGGTCCGGCAAAAGCTCGCCTAAAGCTTGAATTCAATTGTGACATGGTCAATGTGTATAACGTGATAGCCAGAATTGAGGGGATTAAATATCCTGATCAATGGATTATCAGAGGCAGCCATCATGACGCCTGGGTGAGTGGCGCTACAGATCCTACCTCAGGCATGGTGGTCATGTTGGCAGAAGCGAAAGCCATTAGCACCCTGGTTAAAATGGTTATGAATCCAAAAGAACCATTATGTTTACAGCCTGGGACGCAGAAGAGGAAGGTTTGATCGGTTCAACCGAATAGATTGAACATCACCGAAAAGAATTACAGGAAAAAGCCGTAGTCTACATAAACTCAGACAGTACCAGTCGTGGTTTTCTGAGTGCCGGTAGTTCTCATACCCTGAAGGAGATAGTTAATGAGGTTGTTCATACGGTTATTGATCCACAGGTTGGTAGTACAGTTTTTGAGAGACGTCGGGCGCTGGAATTTATCAAATGTGGCGAAAAACGTAAGACAGCTTAAAATCGTAAAAATATGCGACTGAGTCACTTGGGATCCGGCTCAGATTACACATCATTTTTACAACACTTATCTATTGCCTCGCTCAATATCGGGTACAGGGACGAAGGTTCAGGTGATAGTTATCATTCCGTCTATGACTCCTATGATCATTTTACGCGTTTTGTCGATCCAGAGTTTACCTATGGGTGTTGTGCAGGCAAAGGCAACCGGCAGACTCACCATGCACTTTGCAAACGTCGATTATCTACCATTTGATTTTTCGAGTTTTACCGACAACCTTTCTCTTTATCTTGATCAAATCACAAAGATGACAGACCAGTTAAGACTCACTACCCAGACTGAAAATGAACTTATTGATAAGGGTAGCTACAAACTGGCGCTGGATCCTACCAAGGCCTTAGCGCCGTCAAAAAAAACAAGATCCTGTACCTCATATTGCCTTTGCGAAATTACAAAATGCAATTGAGTTTTTGAAAGCTAATACTCAGAAAATTACTCAAGCCATAGAAAATCTCAATGTGGAAAGCATGAATGATAAAAAACGGCAAAAACTGGATAGATTACTATTTCAATCAGAAAGAATGCTGGCCCATCCTGCCGGTTTGCCCAGACGTCCATGGCATAAACATACCGTTTACGCCCCGGGTTTTTATGCCGGCTATGGCGTAAAGACTATTCCCGGTGTAAGAGAAGCAATTGAACAACAAGACTGGACTGAAGTAGACAGTGAAATTGAGACTACTAGTCAGATTATTTCAGATTTCTCTGATTATATTGTTAGCATAGCAAATTTTATTGCACCTTATAGCCAATAGTGATCGTTTGGATAGTAATTTTGTTTTTTTATGACTAGGGGTAAATATTTTTCTTGGCTATTGGTGACACTGTAAAAAAGTGTCGATATCTTCCAGTTCGCTGGTCTGAGGCAGGTCGGGCAAGCTATTTAGAAATATCCTGCCATAGGATTTAGTTTTCAACCTTGGGTCGCAAAGCATGAGTACCCCATAATCATCACTATCGCGTATTAAACGGCCAATTCCCTGCTTTAAAGAAATGACGGCTTCCGGTAATTGATAATCAATAAAAGGTCTCTTTCCCTGCTCTTTCATCTTTTTCATTCTTGCCTGTAATACCGGATCGCTTGGTGAAGCAAAGGGCAACTTATCAATAATGACGCATGAAAGTGACTGCCCTTTTACATCTACTCCCTCCCAAAAACTGCCGATTCCCAATAATACAGAGTGCTGTATTTCACGAAATCGATTTAGTAGTTCTGTTCTGGGAGAATCTCCTTGTACCAGTACTGGATAATCAAGTTCACCAATAAGTAGTTCAGCTGCTATCTGTAAGGCACGGTGACTGGTAAATAGCATGAATGCGCACCCCTGCGTTATTTTTAGAACTGGAATTGATTTCTCCACGACTAATTTTGTATAGCCGGGATCACGTGGATCTGGCAGGTCTTTAGGTAGATACAATAACGCTTGCTGTCGATAGTCAAACGTACTTTCCCATGCACTTGTTTTAAGCTCCTGCAAACCAAGTTGTCCAGAAAAATAAGCGAAATTTTTATTTACAGAAAGAGTTGCGGATGTATAAATATTTTTACTTTGATAGTCGCGAATTTGATTTTGAAAGATTTTAGCAATATCCAAAGGAGTTTGATGTAATAGAAATCCTGAGCCCTTGGTCTCTACCCACTGGATAAAACCCTCTGTCCCTGATTCTGCAAATGCTGCCAGAGCATCAAGAAAAAGACCCAGCCTCCTATAACAGTTATTCAGCTGTTTGCCGCGTTCTGCAAAGTCATTTAATACATCGTGTAAGTCATGCCCGCAATTGAGCAAGTCCTGCAGCACTGTGCGCACTTCCATCCTGTCTTTCTCATCATGCCAAGCAGAACGCGCATCATTTCCACCGAAGGATAGTCTTAAGTCTCTAACTGATTTCTCCAGGATATCCAGCAGATCCATGAACTCTGGCAAATCAGCGGCTTCAATAAAATATGCACTTTTACAATCCCTTATAAACTCCATAAGTTGGCGACTACTTGTTGTCTGGCTAAAGAATTGTGAGGCAAGTTCGTGGATCTTGTGTGCTTCATCAAAAATTACTGTATCAAAAACTGGCAATAATTCGCCGTAACCAGAATCACGTAAAGCCAGATCAGCCAAAAAGAGATGATGATTGACGACGACAATATCAGCTTCGCTAGCATGACTTCTTGCTTTAAAAACAAAACAGTCATCATAGCTTTCACATTCCGCACCCAAACAATTTTCAGTTGTAGAGGTCACCATTAATCGAATGCTTGCAGACTCCGGAAAATCGGTAAGTTCAGCTAAATCGCCCTTCCTGGTTCGCGCTAACCATTTTTTGACCATGGTTAGTTGGGCACTTCCCTGTTTTGCTAGATAGCTGTTATCTATTTCTGCATTGGTCAATCGCTCCAGACATAAGTAGTTTACTCGACCTTTTAACAGAGATGCATTCACCGGAATGTTGAGTGCCTTCTGTATTAACGGTAGGTCCCGTTTGAATAATTGATCCTGTAAATGCTTTGTAGCTGTGGAGATAAGCACCTTTTCACCAGATAGAATGGCAGAGATCAGGTAGGCAAAGGTCTTTCCAGTCCCCGTCCCGGCTTCACAAATAATTGATTCATCATCAGCTAATGCATCGCTTATGGCTTCCGCCATGGCCTGCTGTTGAGGACGTACCTTGAATCCCTCAATTAGATCTGCGAGAGGCCCCTGTTCGGAAAGAAATTCTGAAGGGGAAAGCACAATTCTGTCAGTAATCTGCTGATACTAACCAGATTTTTACTATAATTGACATCCAAAGTTGATAAGCCTAACCAACATTGGTCCAGTAGCCATCATCCTCCAGCTCATTTGCCTGAGTCCATATCAATTCACCAATAGCCATGAATCTGGCAACAGTAATCGAATTTTTTTTATTTTTACTTTTTACCACAGCCTCCACAATGTCCCCACGAAAGGCATAGTAAATCTCTTCCGGTTCAAATTCAGCATTCATAAAAACCAGGATGACAGCATCCCTGGGTTGGTCAACTTTTAGTTAGCCAAGCAGATGCCCGAAACGCTTTTCGTCAAAAATAACCCGGCCCTTTATTTGTACCATAAGCTTCTCTTCACCACGAGTCATGCTCGCATCAAAACCAGTTTCATCTTTTGTCGACGGAATAGATGCCCATAGAATTTGAATTCATGAGTTTAGCTATTAAGTTGATTGTGGAAAGGCTATCACATCCTGTATGTGTTTACTGCCCGTTATCACCATCAATAAGCGATCAAGCCCCACTGCGATGCCGACACAATCAGGCAATCCATCCGTCGAAGCTGCTAGTATCTTGATATCAATATTGATGCCCCCTTTAGAATCACGGATCCGGTTCTCTTCTTCAAACCTAGATTTTTATTCAATATTATCTGTTAATTCATTGTAACCATTAGCTATTTCCATACTGTTAATAAATGGTTAAAAGCATTCAGTGAGATCCACCTTGGCATGTCTTGTCCTGGCAAACCGGGTAATCGTATATAAAAATAGGTTTTTTTACCCAATTCAGGGGCAATATGTTTGCTAAAAATGAAATCCAGTAATACTGAGCGCCTTTCACTATTTGATTCAAAACCCAGATCTCTGGCAACACCCTCTAACCTGTTTACATTCACCTGCTGCGGAGTAAAATCACAATAAACCACCAATACCTTTCCGTAAGCCGAGCATTCACATTCAGTATCTAGCAAGTCTTCCAATAAACTTGCTAGTTCGTCCATTAAGCTGTGATGGTCAAATCTTTGGCGATATACCATTCCAACATGCTGAATTCAGCTTAGTGTAGTTGATCTATTTCGCCATCACGAAATACCTTTGTTATCTGATAGATTGCTCTTGAATCAGATGCCAATAGTTTTTTCATAACAAATTCTGGTGAGGTATGCAGATATTTGGTAGATTTCTGTCTGCCCCCTGGGAAAGATAGCTCGGTCTCCAGACTATTAATATTGGGATCGATATTACCGGATATATCAATTATTGGGGTTTCAACTTCCAGGATTGAACGATCCGTCATAAACCCACGGATCCGTGAGAGTAGCCAGACACGTTTTTCCAATATTTGTCTGGAACAACTAGGTCTACAATCGTCACTCATTTTTTTGGCACACCCTGGAATCAACTGATCACTGAGACTCTCGCTTCACTAAACAAACAATGGCAAATGACCGGCGATAGAGAATAACTCTACTTCTTTGCCCGGTCAACATAGGCAGCCGTTCGGATATCGGCCTTAATTAACTCACCCTGTTCAACAAATAAAGGTGCTTTAATATAAATCAAAGGTACTTTTATTACTACCACGGTTCCAAGTACGGCAGGTTTTGTTCTACCGGGAACCGTATTCCTCCTCACGTCAGGGTCCGTTTCAGTGATTTCTAGTATGGTAAAATTTAGTGCTGTTACAGAAAGTGGCCTGTCACTCCATAGTGTTACTTTACACATTTCCTTCCCTTTTAACCACTGGTGAGGCTGCATCACCCATAGCTATTTTATCGACTGTATACTGTTCATAGCTCTTAGTATCTATGAAATACCACATCTTCCCATCGTTATAAAGATATTGAAGCCACACATCCATGACGTCGGCGCCCTTAACGCTTTCACCGGATTTGTAAGTCCCCTCAATTACTCTGCCAGTCTTTAAATTACGTAACTTCACCATGGTAAAGGCCTGCCCTTCCCTGAGCCTAACAAATTAATATTCGATGATCGAGCGCGGATCAGAATCGATCATTAACTTCAAACCGTTTTTAAATTCATTAGTACCGTAATTTGCCATCTATAACATCTAGGTGAATTTCTAAACAGCGAATGATACCTTGAAATGTACGCAATTATCGAGCTGACAAGAAGAACTGAGAAATACAGTAAATGACTCTTCAAGCTTGTTGTCTCAGCTCGATTTTTCTGCTGATAGTATTTCGCTGGCCAGTAAAAGCCTGAATATAATGCCATTAAAAGCCCCTCAAGGATTTATTAAGCATATAGTAAAAGGTACTATAAAAGACCCACTGTTGTTTCAAATATTGCCCTTAGCTATTGAAGATAAGTCACAGAATAGGTTCGCCTGCGATCCACTGAGCGAGATAGAAAGCCAGGTAGTTCCGGAAGTATTACAAAAGTATCAGGGCCGTATGCTATCGGTTACAATGGGCGCATGTGCCATCCATTGTCGTTATTGTTTTCGTCGACATTTTTCATATAGCGAAGTAAGCCTGAGTGACGAAGATCCATTAGTATTAAGTGATCAAAAATTAGCTTAACTTGCTTGTAGGGCTACTTGAAATTATACCACACTTAAAAAGATTAAGGATCCATTGCCGAACACCAGTAATATTGTCATCGAGAATTACAAAGAACAAATATAACTTTGTTAAATCAATCGATCCTTTATAAGACAAATCAATGATTCAGCCGAGACATTGGTAGAATTAAGTGAGCACCTATTTGATTACGGAGTATTACCCTACTATTTACACATGTTAGATCCTGTGCAAGTGGCAAGTCATTTTGATGTTAACGTGAAAGCCGCAGGAAACATTATGAACGAATTAAGAAAACATTTGCCCGCTTATCTTGTGCCAAAGCTGGTAAGGGAGGAAGCAGGCGCTTCATATAAAACTCCAATTATCTAATATGCGGAAAGCGAAATACTATGTTAGATTGTTTTTAACAAAACCTCATTTCTACTTGTCGTAAAGGATAATGGTTATGCAATAGCAAGAACTATAAACCACATTAGCAAGATAAATGATTAATAACGAAACTGGTTGAGCAACCGATCAGAACCTTAATGTAAGTAATCGGCCCAGGCATATTGTATGCCGCTGCTGCGATCGGTGTATCACATCTGGTACAGGCAGCCAGAACAGACGCTCTATATAGTTTACCACTTGTCAGCGTAATTGTATTTGCCTGCCTGATTAAATATCCAGCTCTTCATTTTGGTAGTGATTGTGCGACTGCGGCAGGCTCTAACCTCATTAATAACTACGTACGACAGGGTCGTGGCTCAACTACTATTTTCCTGATAAAAACCTGGTCGCAGCCTTATTTTTTATTCCTGCATCAGTTACCATGGTGACTGGTGTCATGGTTAAAACAATATTTAGCTTTCAATTTAATGATGTTTTAATGGCGGCCTGTTTATCAGCCAGTGCTGCCATTATTTTGATTATGGTAGCTACACATGGTTGGAACGTATGACCAAAATGTTGGCAGTAGTTTTCACTTTGTTAATTGCGCTCGCGGTGATCGCAATCGTTGGGGAAATTAATTGGTCAATAAGTAATTTTGCACTACCGCCACTTAATCAGACCGCTCTGATCTTTATCGTTATCATCACTGATTCATGCCCGCACCGCTCACCCATGGCAACCATGAATTCTGTCTGGATTTGTGTCAAAGCCAAGACTTCAGGACAACTTTCAACCCAGTCAGAAGCAGTACTAGATTTTAATGTCGGTTTTGTAACTATTTTGTTATTTGCAGTTTGCTTTATTTTACTCGGAGCAGGTATTACGCACGGTGGTAGCGTAACGTTTTCTACCAGCTCTGTTGGTTTTGCTAAGCAGATGATTGAGCTTTTTACTAAAACAATCGAGGGCTGGTCTTATTGGCCGGTCAGTGCTGCGGTACTTAGTATCATGTATTCCACAGTACTGACAGTACTCGATTGTTATACCAGATTTACCTATCATACCCTGGTTCTACTGGCTACGGAATTTCACAAAACGACTAGCCTGAATCAGACTCAAATGTATAGGCTGATTGTAGTATTGGTTAGTACTAGTGCAGTCACCATGTTGTTTTTATTTTTGTAGTCCTTTACAACCTTTATCGATTTGGTTTTCGTGATAATATCGATCACCGCACTTTTTTTAACGCTAATTAATCACCGTTCTATGTATGGCAAAGAGGTTCTCACAGCAGCTCGTCCTAAACATTTTTTTGAAATATGGGGCGTGCTAGGAATAATTTGCATGGCCACCGTTGCACTGAGCTTTCTCTACTTCGAATTTCTTGTTTAGTAGACGTTGATTAAAGCCTGACGATAGAGATAGTCAAAAAGGAACCTTCTATTCAACCACACATAATTTTGCCAAGGTTCACAGATGATCTTGGCAAAATTATGTAATTGCCACTGGAGTACAGGACTGGCTGATAGTCTTGTACAAAGAATAATAAATAAGGGGATAGACAATTGGATTTAATCACTCAATTTTTAACTTTTCTGGATAGTTTTTTAGGTTCAGCGGCTTATTTTCCTTATCTCCTATTAGGCACAGGGCTATTTTTCACTTTCTATCTTAAGTTTCCACAAGTCCGTTATTTTGGTCATGTATGGGAAGTAGTTCGTGGTAAATATGACAAATCAACAGATGAAGGCGATGCAACACATTTTCAGGCATTAACTACTACACTTTCTGGTACCGTCGATACTGACAACATTGGTGGTGTAGGACTAGCACTTTATCTGGGTGGACCGGCGGCTTTATTCTGGATGTTGGCTACTGCCTTCCTTGGTATGACGACAAAATTCGTCGAAGTCTCCATGTCACATAAATACAGGGTCAAAGATGAAGAGGGTTTTATTGCCGGCGGCCCTATGTATTACATGGAACGTAGTCTGAACATGAAGTGGTTGGCAATATTTTTCGCTGGAGTCACGGTAATCAGTTCATTTGGCTCTGACAACATGCCACAGAGCAACAGTATCGCCCAGGGCATGTTAGCAACCTTTGGTATACCTACCATGATTACTGGTGCGGTACTGGTCATAGCAATGGCGCTGGTTATCATTGGTGGCATTACCCGAATTGTTAAGGTCACTGAAAAAATCGTACCTGTAATGGCAGTGATATACATAGTTGGTGCATTTGCTGTCATCTTTACCCATCTTGATCAAATTGAACCTTCATTCTTAAGCATATTTACCAATGCTTTCTCGGGTTCAGCACCTATAGCGCACGCAGCAGCCAAAGCTCATAAACCAATCTCTGAGGGCATGATTTCAATTCTTGAACCGTTTATTGATACCTTGGTCATTTGTACTATTACAGGGCTGGTGATACTTTCTTCCGGTGTATGGACACAAAAATTTGAGAACACTTTCCAAACTGCAGATATGGAGTATATCGCCGGTGTGTACAGCGATGAAAATGAACAACATAGGCAGGAATTGTTTAAACATCTGGATATAGGTAACAGAGAAGACAATATTTCTTCTTACAACGGTAATTTGACTATTGTAGATGGCCAGACGGCTGAAGGTAATTTCACATTGTTAAATAGTCGATCGGTAGCTGAATAAATTAGATACAGTCTGGACGATGCGCCTTATTCCGGCACCTTATCAGTGGTCGATGGTAAGTTGGAGGACACTGATATTGTGGTAAGTGGGTACTCCCCTGGTGCACACAGTTGCTTTGACGACCAGGGCCTTTGCCACTGGTTTCTTTGGGGAATACGGCACCTATATTGTCGCAATAGGCTTGTTATTATTTGCATTTTCGACAGCGATTATCTGGTCTTATTATGGTGACAGGGGTATCACCTATCTGTTTGGAGTGAAATACGTGCTGCCCTACCGCTGTGCTTATGTTGTTGGCTTCTTCGTTGCTGCTGTCGCTGACACCTCATTGATTTGGCTTATCTCGTTGATTACTGTCGCCGCCATGACGCTCCCCAATTTATTTGGCATCTTTATGCTCCGTAAGGAAATGAAGGAAACAGTTGCTGAATATTGAGGAAGCTTTGATAAGGAACAAACAGAAGTATTAGTGGAACAGGTGGACGAGGTGTAGAAACAACTATTTGTGCGATAGCAAAAGATTGTGCATTGATGGAGGCAAGAAATCCAACCCGTTTTACACCTCAAAAAAATAACTCCATGTTACTGGCCGATCAAATGAAATTCAGTTTGTCTTCCGCCGATATAAGTGTGTTTCTTACCATCAAAATATCCATTCTCTTCCAATACAATACGAATTTCCTTATTGTCCCATTCAGGTGCGGAAACTCGCATATTTAGTTCTACAGAATAAGCCGTATTGGCGTGCATGGCGACGTCTCCCATTCCTGGTACCCCTTTCCTGATGTAATCCCATAGTACAATATTTGTTCCGACAACATGACCGTGATAGTCAATAGGATGTGTGTACACACTGGGTTTCAAACCAGCAGCGACTGCCCATTCCCGTGTAGCTTTAAGGATTTCGTTTCCTGTTCTGTCAACGGCAAAATTTAAAGTCAGGATATCCTG
>Ga0056106_100003_pt1 | contig 66396 bp, 99 predicted proteins | sample WorMetcrassitun1_FD_77012 | JGI IMG/M metagenome (GOLD analysis project Ga0056106, IMG submission 77012) | Marine gutless worms symbiont microbial communities from Max Planck institute for Marine Microbiology, Germany - Olavius crassitunicatus.1 ... | reverse complement strand
CGCTACTAAGTTCCTTTCCGTATGTTTCCGGAATAAGCAAAACTACATCATAGTCACGGTTCTTTACGGCTTCTCAAATTTCTTTTTTCTCAAGGGCAATTGGTAAGAGTTGGAAATTATTCTGCTTCAGTTGTTGAACAAGATTAGACGCATGGTGCATACCTGATATATGCATGGAGAGTTTTTCTTCCGGTTTTGAAATATTCTGCTCTAGAGAAAAATGTATCATCCCTATCATGAACAAAGGCATCAGAGCCGGACCTAACAAAGCAGATGCTAAAGAACACTTATCACGTAGATTTTCGAGTACTTCTTTAATTGTTACAGTGAGGAGAGGCATTGTTACTCCACTCCTTCTTCATCGCTAAGAATGCTAACAAAGGCATCTTCTATGTTTTCCGCGCCGGTACGCTTACGCATTTTATCCGGTGTACCTGAGACCACAACATTGCCATGACTTATAATAACAACATTGTCACACAAAGCAGCGATCTCTTACATAATATGACTTGAGAACAATACGCAGATACCTTCGTTCCTTAGTTGTTTAATGTACTCCCTCAGTGTACGGGTACTCATTAGTAGTTGTTTAATGTACTCCCTCGTACGGGTACTCATTACGTCTAAGCCATTGGTAGGTTCGTCTAATATTACGTTTTGTGGCTTATGCATTAATGCCATTGCCAGGATAACTTTAATGCGTTGGCCCTGGGAAAACCACTTGGCGCGTTGGTTGGCAAATTCTCCGATATCAAATAGTTCAAACAATTCATCGACACGTGCTGCAATCTGCTTTTTTGATAAGCCATACAATTGGCCGTAGTAGCTGATATTTTCTTGTGCAGTTAAATTGTGATAAAGACCTGTGTCATGGGGTAGCGCACCAATGTGTTGATGCACCCTTAAGAGATCTTTTGAAATATCTATACCGTCAATGGGAGCACTGCCGGCACCGGGTTCAAATACGGTATACAAAATCCTGAAGGTTGTGGATTTTCCGACGCCGTTAGGACCTAGTAGGTCGGTGATATGTCCATTTTGTACTTCAAATAACGCATTATCTATCGCCTGAACTGGCCCAAAACTCTTACTTAATTGTTCTACCTTTATCATGACTAGTAACTAAGGTGGTGGTGTAACGAAGTTAATAAAAAATGGATCAGGTTTTTGTATTGTCAGGCAAGAAGTATCTAACTCTGTAGTTGATGCGGATTCGACAAACTGCTTCATTAAACTTGGCATACAGCCTGCAGATAACATTCCATGGCCCATAAACCCCCGCCAATAATGTGCAGTCCACTAGAGAGTGTCTCAAAAACTCACTCGCCATTTGCAGGTGGTGTAACAGGATCGGCCCTGTCGGATAATATCAATACCGGCTTTGCTGAGACTACCGGAGTATTAAGATCATCATCCATTATTCCTCGTGGCCAAATCTTGCAGGCTTCCATTAAAATTTCCAGTTGTGTGCTACCTATATAAGTTGAGGAAAGCTTTTCACTGTCTAGTTTATTGTGCTCAATATATGACATATCTTCCGTACATATCACAGCATTACCCATTCCTTCATACATTCCATCGGATAGCTCTTTGAACACATTAATGCTTAGGAATTTTAACAATCCATAATCACTGGCTTGAAAGGCACGCTCGATCATAATTGATAAGATGGACAGCGATATTGGGCTGTAGTTCATCAATCGAATTGCCATATTAAACTCAACTTCAGAAAATTGAGTCTTGATTGGTTCAGCACTTAGGGGGTCGAGCAGCTTTACTTCAGCCGGTCTTTCTTTTAAATGATTTTTTATTTCCTGGGAATGTTTGGCCAATTGCGGAAAGCGGTTGTGTTACATTGAGGAACTTTTTTACAACGTTCAAATATCATCCCCAACGCCATTTGCGCATCAATGACTATATCCGGACCGAGTATTATCTCTGGCGATACCACTCTATCCAGAATGATACTGCGGGTTTGATCTGGAAATCGTCTTAAGTAATGTGGGGCCACCCTCGTTCCATAGGAGATATCATAGATATTTAGTTGTGTGTAGCCAAAATGTTTACGGACTTTCTCAATATCCTGGACAGTAACACTGGTTGTATAAAAATGACGATCTGTTGGCAGGGAAGCCAGGCAGTGTTGTGTTTCTTCTCTAGTCAGTTTTAAAGACCACCGGATGTCTTTGCCATAGAAACTTTCATCGACCGGACAATACAAAGGAGAGGAACCGCCAGTACCTCCTTGATCAATTAGTAATATATCACGTTTTTTACGGATATAACGAAAGTTCTGTTGCGCCATAGCAATATAGAAGTTTAGTGTAGATTGGCCGGGTCCTCCGGTAATGAGCAGCAGGGGATCATCAGAAGCTTTTTACACAAATGTAGGGATAAGCGCTACTTTCAGGCGTATTTTTTTCATCAGCTTGGCCCGGGTCTTTCGTCACTTCAATTTCTGTGCACTTTGCTGTGACAAAACTTATATTGGCTGGCCCTACTAACTGGCATTTCTCCAGACTGCTAAGCTCAGTATTTACTACGTGGCTTGTCATTGATTTGCCTATTAACAGCAGGAAACATAATAAAACAGAAAATGACGCACTGTAAATTGATAGATTGAATAGAGTATCTTTTTTACTTTCCATTGCAATGCTCAAGTAATTTCTACGTTTCTGAATCGATATCTAATCTCGCGGATGGTTTGAATGAATATTGGTCTGGCAGGGTCAGGTTCAATTTTATTTTTGTATAGTTTATCTTTGATAGCATAATATCGAGGAGTATTAGATCAGGCTTGGTTTTATGTGTCAGATCTAACTCATTTTCACTATCTATTGTCGTTCATACTTTATGTCCTTTGGAAATAAAATTACCCTTTAGGCCCCACAACATGGATGAGTTATTTTCCAATGTTAAAATAAATTCATTTATCATCACGTGACATCCTTTTATTTTTTTGTAGGCTAAGCACTCTTAAGCTTTAGTTTAAAAATCTAACTGGGACAGATGGTAGTCTAAAGTAGTATAAATTGATCCAAATCAATGTGCTTTTTTTATTCTTCTATTATTCTTCTTGATTACCGTAAAGTTGAGCTAGACATTGTATGACAGGAGGCTGGTAGTTAGTTTTAGATTATTAGATGTAATCCGCCGCCCCTTGCGGTTCGTGCATCCACATCATCGTATCACCCCGTCCGTTTGGGCGATTTTTTTTGCCCGAGTGCAACACAGCTCGAAGACTTGCTGATTGTCTCATATATCTAATATTGTCTACAGTGAAGGTGTGCTGGCTAACACCTAAGCTAATCCTTTAATGATTGCATTTAATGATTGCATTTAATGATTGCATTTAATGATTGCATTTAATGATTGCATTCCTATGGCTTTGATAATTAAATAAAATGACAGGTGAACCCCTACATTCTCTTAGGGCGGAAGGGCTTGAATGTATCAGGAATGACATGGTGCTTTTTAGTAAGCTGAAAGTAAGTATATGCAGTGGTGATTTACTACAAGTCGATGGCTCCAATGGCAGCGGGAAAACAAGTTTATTGCGGATCCTTTGCGGACTAGCAATGCCCAATGAAGGCACGGTATATTGGAATGACCAGGATATTTGTGATCTTGAACATGAATTCCTTGCCAATGTTAGTTATGTAGGGCATCAAAATGGTATTAAAAAGGAATTAAGTCCTGTTGAGAATTTAACTATTGTTAAGCGCTTAACATTATCACGAAATAATATTTCACCTGAGCAAGCGCTAAATCAATTCGGTTTGTCCGGATATAAAGATACACCAGTTAGAAAACTTTCCTCAGGACAACGTCGGCGTACCGCTTTATCGCGTCTTCTACTAACTAACACCAGACTATGGTTGCTGGATGAACCCTTTACCTCTGTGGACGAAGAGGGCAAAAGGATCATCAGGCAGATCCTACAAACGCATTTGGATAGTGGAGGGATGTTAATAATATCCACTCATGAACCTCTCCAACTAACAAATCATCCTCTTAATAAAATTCAATTAGCTAATGAAACTGGCGCAAATTAGCAGGGTGTTTATTGTAGTCTTGGCCCGGGATTTAAAATTGGGCTTCAGGCATATGAGCGATTTGCTTAACCCATTATTATTCTTTTTAATAGTAGTCACCCTGTTTCCTTTGGCCCTGGGTCCAGACAAGCCTGTATTGCAACAGTATGCCGTTGCTATTATCTGGGTGGCTGCATTGCTGGCAACCAGTGTTTCCATGGATAGCATGTTTCGTTCTGATTTGGAGGATGGATCACTGGAACAATTTCTGCTCTCACCATATCCTGATATGATACTGGTGTCAGCAAAGATCTTCGCTCACTGGTTAATGACCGGCGCACCATTGGTAATCTTTGCCATGATTTTAAGTACTATCTTGTACCTGCCGGAAGTCGCGTATTTCCCTCTATTGATGTCCTTGTTACTTGGTACACCGGTATTGAGCCTGGTTGGCTCAGTCGCTTCTGCATTAACAGTCGGTTTGCGCGTTGGAGGTATGTTGCTGGTTTTATTAATATTACCCTTGTATATGCCGATACTCATTGTTGCTATTGCTGCCGCTAACAAGGCTATGGAAGATTTAACTTCATTGGGAGAGTATTATTTTCTTGGCATCATGCTGGTGCTGGCTTTGACATTGGCACCTTTTGCAACGGTGTCAGCACTGAGGATTCGAATGAGTTAGTTATGTTTGGGCCGACTATAGATAAATATGCGTCACCACAGAATGCCTACGAATTGGCCTACAGATTAGCGCCCTGGTTTGGGTGGATTACGGTGCTCCTGTTTATTGCCGGTGTATATGGCAGTTTCTCAGCACCTACGGATTATGAACAGGGAGAGAGCTACCGCATTATATTTGTGCATGTTCCGGCATCCTGGGCATCAATGTTTATTTATGTCTTTATGGCCGCAACTGGTGCTGCGGGTTTAATTTGGAAAGTAAAGGTTACTGATGCAACAGCTAAGAGCTGTGCGCCTTTAGGTGCTTCCTTCACCTTTCTAGCCCTGGTGACAGGCTCAATTTGGGGGAGACCTATGTGGGGTACCTGGTGGGTATGGGATGCACGCCTTACCTCGGAACTTATCCTGCTGTTTTTGTATCTTGGTTATATGGCCCTACAATCTGCAATTGATGATCGCCGCACTGCTGCCAGGACAGGAGCAGTATTAGCTCTGATGGGTGTGGTTAATATCCCCATCATTCATTTCTCGGTTGAATGGTGGAATACTCTGCACCAGGGCCCAACGGTAACTAGACTTGATAAGTCTGCTATTCATATCTCCATGTTGATTCCTTTGTTGATTATGACGACTGCCTTCACCACCTTTTTTATCTCTACATTAATGGTACGTGTGCGTTGTGAGATCCTGGATCAGGAAAAAAATACCTCATGGGTTAGGCAACTGGTAGCCGGGGAAAATAAAGATGAGTGAATTCTTGAATATGGGAGGGTATGCCTTATATGTGTGGTCGGCATTCGGAATCACTTTGACGGTTCTAATTGTGAACGCTGTTCTGCCGATGAGACGTGAAAAACAGCTGTTGCAAGGTCTAAAGAAGAGACAACAGTGTGAAGAGGCAGCAAAATGAATCCTAAACGTCGTAAACTTATGTTTTCCTCTATTTTTGTTGTTCTTGGAACAGGTATTGCGACTGGTCTTGCTATAAAGGCTTTTCAGGAAAACCTGTTATATTTCTATAGTCCCCTACAGATCAAAAACGGTGAAGCTCCTACCGCGCGTTCATTTCGCATTGGTGGCTTGGTAGAGCTCGGTAGTGTAAAGCGAAATCAGGAAAGTCTCGTTGCTGAGTTTGTCCTTACTGATACTGTTGAAATGATAAAAATTGCTTACGATGGTATTTTGCCAGATCTATTTCGGGAGGGGCAGGGAGTTGTAGTTAACGGTAAAATGGATCAAAACGGAATTTTTCAGGCAACAAAAGTCCTGACTAAGCATGATGAAAACTATATGCCGCCGGAGGTCACTGAGGCAATCGAGGAGGCCGAAAAAGTCGTCCCAAGTAATCACCTAAAGGAAAATCAATGATCCCTGAGCTTGGACAATTTTCCTTAATCCTTGCCCTGTGCATGGCAATTGTTCAGTCCTTTTTTCCGTTAGTTGGTGCTGCCAGTGGTAAACATCACTGGATGCAGTTGGCGGTTCCTGCTGCGAGGGCACAGTGCCTCTTTGTTAGCATCGCCTTTGCTACCCTGGTGCATGCCTTTTTAAGTAATGATTTTTCGGTTGCCTATGTGGCAAATAATTCAAGCTCGGCACTACCAACTATCTACCGTGCCACGGCGGTTTGGGGTTCCCATGAGGGATCTTTATTGTTATGGGCTTTGATCCTGACCTTTTGGACAGTGGCTGTTACAATTTTTAGTCGAAGTCTGACAGTTGTATTTACTGCAAGAGTCGTTGGGGTGATGGGTACGGTAAGCATTGGGTTTTTATTATTTACCTTATTTGCATCAAATCCCTTCGCTCGACTTTTTCCTGTACCTCGTGACGGCGGTGATCTAAATCCCCTGCTACAGGATCCTGGCTTTATTATACATCCGCCAATGTTGTATTCAGGATATGTGGGATTTTCCGTGGTATTTGCCTTTGCTATCGCCGCACTACTGGGTGGCCAACTGGATTCAAGTTGGGCGCGCTGGTCTCGACCCTGGACAACGATAGCCTGGACCTTCCTTACTCTGGGTATCGCTATAGGAAGTTGGTGGGCCTATTATGAACTTGGTTGGGGTGGATGGTGGTTTTGGGACCCAGTGGAAAACGCTTCCTTCATGCCATGGTTAGCAGGAACTGCATTAATACACTCTCTGGCTGCTACAGAAAAGCGCGGGGCCTTCAGAAACTGGACGGTGCTATTGGCGATCTGTGCCTTTGCGCTAAGCTTGTTAGGAACCTTCCTGGTACGTTCAGGTGTTCTGACCTCTGTGCATGCTTTTGCCACAGACCCAATAAGGGGAGTATTCATATTGGGCCTGCTGACAATATTCATTGGTGGTTCATTGGTGCTTTATACATGGCGTGCTCCCTCAATGGCAAAGAGCAGTAACTTCACAGCTGTATCAAAAGAAACCTTCCTCTTGATTAATAGTATTTGTTTAACGGTAGCGATGGCATCGGTACTACTCGGAACTATTTATCCACTGATCTCCGAAGCATTATCAATGGGTAAATTATCAGTAGGTGAGCCTTATTTTAATACTGTTTTTGTCCCCTTAATGATACCAGTCGCTCTGGCAATTGGAGTGGGTGTGCTTGCTCGTTGGCGGATGGATGACTTATACCGACTATGGAAGCACCTTCGGTATGTACTAATTGGCAGTATTGTGATTGGCTTGTTAATGATCACAATGGTAACGGAGTTTATTCATTTTTATAGTGTTCTGGCAGTTGTTCTGGCAAGCTGGATAGTTACAACGACTTGTCTGGCAATTCATGAGCGAATGCGATACAATGGGAGCGTTTGGCTTGCTATAAGGAAACTTCCCTTAAGCTTTGTTGGTATGTGTATAGCCCACCTGGGATTTGCCGTCGTCATTATTGGCATTAGCATGAGTAGTTACTACAGTACTGAGTCCCATGAGCGTATGGGTCCAGGAGATAAAATTGAGCTATCCAACTATATTTTTGAACTTGAATCGATTACCGCACTGCAGGGTCCAAATTATCGTGCAAATGAGGGTGTATTTCATGTTTATAACAATAACCAACAGGTAGCGAGCCTGCATACACAGAAAAGACTTTATATTGTGCGTGGTATGCCAATGACTGAAGCTGGTATTCATTCAGGTTTGTTTAGAGACCTCTTTGTTTCCCTGGGAGAACCTCTAGACAATGGTGACTGGAGTGTGCGGCTGTATTACAAACCTTTCATTAGCTGGATTTGGGCAGGTTCTCTTTTCATGTGTTTAGGTGGATTCATTGCTGCACTTGATAGGAGATATAGACTTGGTGGTACGTCGTAAGGCAAGTGACGTAGCTAAAAATGCATTGGTTGCAGGGGTATAGATAATACTGCGCTATATTGCTCCCATTGTAGTATTTGGTCTTCTTGTCGGATTATTTTTAATTGGCCTGCAGAAAGATCCGCACGTTTTACTATCACCATTGATAGACAAGCCAGCTCCCACATTTGAACTGCCTCAGCTAAAGAATGCCAATTTAACATTGAATAATAAAGATTTGCTGGGCAAAGTTGTGATGCTCAATGTATGGGCTTCCTGGTGTGTAAGCTGCGTGCATGAACACCCCTTGTTAATGGAGCTATCGAAAAAGAATGTAGTTGATATATATGGTTTGAATTATATCGATGAACGGGAGGATGCTATGAAATGGCTGCAACGTTACGACGATCCTTTTACCAAGAGCGCGTCAGATCTTGATGGACGGACTGGTATTGATTTTGGGGTTTATGCTGTACCAGAAACTTTTATTCTGGATAAGCAGGGAATTATTCGTTATAAGCATGTTGGCCCTATATATGAAGAACTACTTGAGTCAGAGATCCTTTCAATAATCAACAAGCTAAAACAAGAGCCTGTGGGATGATAAGTAATAAATTGGCGATGAACCGCCTTGCCTTAATATGTATTTTCCTGACTAAGGTTTCATTTGTTTTAGCGCAAGATACACCCTTGAAGTTTGATGATCTGGTAAAGCAGGAGCAGTATCAGGGATTGATTGAAGAGCTTCGCTGTCCAAAGTGTCAAAATCAAAATCTGGCTGATTCGCCTGCTGGTATTGCTATGGGCCTTCGTAAGGAGACCTATCAGATGGTGAAGGATGGAAAGACATCTGAAGAAGTGAAGGATTTCATGGTACAGCGTTACGGTGAGTTTGTTCTCTATCGTCCACGATTAAAAATTTCCACCTTGGCACTCTGGTTTGCACCATTTGTATTATTACTATCTGGCATTGCGCTTGTTCTTCGAATTGCGCGTTCTCGTTCACGAGGTCCTAATCCTGAATTAAGTGATGAAGAGAAAGTACAATTAAAAGCTTTATTAGGTAGGGATGTAGATAAAATATAATGATTTTATTCTGGTGCCTTGCCTTATTCATGATTGTTGTCGCACTGTTTATAGTACTTCGACATCTTGTATTTCCCCATAGATTTAAATCTGAACAGAGAGAAAAGCTCATTCTGACTATTTTTGAAGAACGCTTGCTTGAACTGGAGCAGGAAAGGTCAGATGGATTAATGAGCAATGAGCAATTGCAGGCAGCAAAGCTGGAAATAGAACATGACTTACTGGATGAAATTAATACAGCAAAGTTATCGTCAGAAACAGGTGGTCTGTCAGTGCATAAAACCCCAGACTGGGTAGGTGCAGCGAGCATTCTTTTCTTGGTGCCTGCTCTTGCTGTTTCAATTTACTACTCGATAAGTGAACCAAGAATAGTTACTGCCATTCAGGAAACACCTCAACAAGCAACGCAGGAGCAAATAGCATCAGTTGAAGAGATGCTTGAGCACTTGGAAGAGAAAATGAAACAAAACCCGGAAGAGCAGCAAGGTTGGCAAATGCTGGGACATTTCTATGTTTCTCTTGGTCGATACGACGAGGCCGTTACTGTCTACGAGAAACTATACATTCTGGCGGGAGATGATCCGGAGGTTTTAATCCCCTATGCCAGTGCTCTTTCTATGGCGACAGAAGATTTTCGTGGCAAACCAGAAGCGTTAATTGCCAAGGCTTTAGAAGTTCAACCTAATAATGAAGCAGGATTATGGATGGCTGGGTTTGTAGAATATCAGAGGCAAGACTTTACTAAGGCTGTTGATTATTGGAACCGTTTATTACCACTTGTTCAAGCTGATTTCAATGCTGCGGCTGAATTGGAAAAGATGATAGCCCAGGCAGAATCAAGCATTTCAGTGGAGAAACAAAGTGCTGCAATTGGAACAGATAACAATGAGTCGCTTTCTGCTCCAGTTGTAAAATTAATCTCCGTGAGTGTATCTCTGACACCTGAATTAATGGATAAAGTTGTATTAAGCGATACCTTATCCATATTTGCCAGAGCAGTTGGAAGACTACCAACACCATTAGCAGCAGTAAAAAAAACAGGTAAAGGAAACTACCCTTGGATATAACATTGGATGATTCTATGACGACGATAACCGCGCTAAAGCTGTCAAATTTTAAAAATGTATTAGTTAACACACGTATTTCCAAGTCAGAAGCCACCAGCTCTGGTGGCGGTGATATGGAAACAAAAAGTGTTGAAGCGGTTTCTGGGTAAGAAGTAAAAATGAGCTGTTCAAGATCCGTTCTGATTGGTTCCACGAAGTGTCCACAATAAAATGTGACAAGGCACAAGTACTGATCTTGTGGTGGACTCCAACATTAAATGGTTCTTACCTGCAAATCGATCCCGGCGCGGAATCTGTAAAGGGGCTGGATATTGATGATCCCAGTGGTCTCAAATGAGCTAGCAGCCAAGTCATCACTATAGATGAAAATACAACTCATGAAGCATTACACGCGAAACTAAAATATTGCTACGGTATTCCACAAATGTTGGATTTAACTTTAAAACAGCTGGGAGTATCGACAAGGGATTTAGCCAATCGGATTAATTGAGCAGAAAGATATGTAAAAGAGTTTCTTACCCAAAATCTGGATCCACCCCCCACACCATAGAAGTTTTGATTGAAATTGCTGACAGATTGAAAATAGATTTTACCAGTTTATTTTGGCGAGTCGGTGAGAGTGAAGCAGAATTTACCAGCGATCAGGTAGTTGAGAAAATTTGCGAGAACGATTTAAGTGATCGGACTTTGACCACACATGGAGTTTATTCAATTGAGCACATGGTCATCAGCAAGGAATACAGTGTAAATAATGAGAAGCTTCACGACTAAATTATTTTTACGATGGATTCACCTCTTGTGGTGAATACCGACAGTAATATGGTCAAGATAAATGAGCGGGAAGCGGTTTATATTCGTAATGCTGAGAATTATTTTGTTATACTTGCTAGCATTAGAGCTGCGGTACTTGGACTTTCTATTAACGACACAGCGGAAGCCATTGAAAAAGAGGCTATGCAACTAAGAAAGAGGGCTATTTAATGCCTTCATTGACATCGATATACAAAGAATGTCGGGAAATAGTTAACGATTTTTATGCAGGTGACAAACAGCAATCACTTTCTCTAGAATGTAGAAAAACCGGATTAGGCGACAGTCACTCATTGGCTACTTATCCGCCATTAGTATGCTTACAATCGAATTCTATTTCAAACTACCTGGCTGAAAATATACCTTACGAATTAGATCCATCAGATGATATAGATTTATACATACATTACCCTCCATGCAAATGGTCCTGCACGCTTTGCCATTATTCAACAACTTTGCAGCAACATGGTTAGTTGTATCTGGAGATATTTGCTAATATGGTGATCGAAGAATTTGAATCATGGCGTAGTTTGTTCCTGGAAACAGGAGAAAATCTTGTTCTTAGATCGATATATCTGGGTGATCAAATTTGGACTTAACCATTCTAGCATGGAAAGGATCCTTGAAAATATAAGTCCATCATTGAAGGGCGGCTTACATCTTTGTATTGAGTCATCTACTGTTGCACTTTGTGATGGTACAGCTGAGGACAAGCTCGTATTATTGAAAAAATCCAAATTGGATCGGATTAGTATTGATGTATAAATTTTGGATGATGACATTCTCAGACAAAAAAGGCGTAGCTCGAATATAATAAATGGATATACATCTGCACAACAATTTGTTAGCAACGCGGTTTCCAAGGCAAAGGAGTATGTTAACGATATAAATATTGATCTTATGCAGAATTTGTCCGAGGATTACGGTTTGACAACACTGGAGAATGATCTGGATTAGTTCGTTGATTCCGGGGTGAGTTCCTTGACTTTATACATAACACGTTTTCATCCCGATTCACTTGAATACAAACATATGGTAGATCATCGCCTATCACCTGAAAAAAATCGTTCAATCGGTTAGTTTGTGCGTGGCAGCAGCGATTTGGCTGAAAGAAAAAGACTATCATCGTGGGCCTGGTGTAAAATTTTCCAAAGCAAAGAATACAGATATATATAAAGAAAGCAGAGGTGAGCCAACGTACTTTATTGCTCGGTCTTGAGCCCAGTTCCTGTTCTCGGCTCGGCAAAGACTTTTTTAAAAATGAAGCGAAAACTTCAGCCTGGGTGAATAAAGTTAATGAGAATGGCTTTGGTGCAAGTAATTATTACAGAGTGGAGGATAAAGAAGTGAACGAAGGCGAATTAATCAATTTGATCCACGATGGCGGAAACACGGACACATTGTTTCAGTTAATTGGTAATACGAATCATCCAGATAGAAACAGAGAAATCGTAAACCAATTATTTGAAATAGATGTAGTGGTTTCTTCAGGTGAGTCGTTTGAGCTGAGTGAACTAGACAGGGCAATTGAAGGCGAAGTTTGTTTCCTTTTTCATAGTAAAGATAGTAAAGCATTGGTCAAGTAACTATATGCTGAAAGTCGGATCAGTAAATCTATTCAATAAGCTTCCTACCACAGATCAAATTGGAGTTAGATCTTTCAAGCCTGATTAGGATATATTTTTTATGAATCTCCCAGGTCGTACGCGGGATATATTTAAGGTAAAAAACTGATTCAAACTTGCCGGGCCTGGTGGTAACCTCACTGGATTCCGGAGAAATATACTTCTGGCCTAATCTCAGTGCCAATGTTGGTGCCTGGGTCCTGCTTATAGGTATGCTTGCCATTGGAATGCAGTTAGTGATTAATACTGAAATTAGTCGCTATACTATTACAACTGATGAGACAATCATCAAGGGATTTGATCGTTTACACGGTTTGATTTCCTGGATCATTCTGATCTGTTGCACTTTGCCATGGGTATGGCCTGGCTGGGGGGGGGAGTATTGGGGCGGCAACTGCTGTCACCTGGATGTTTGACGGCAATGCTCTGTTATTGACGTTTTGTCATTGCTACTGACTGGTTTATTGCTTTTCCTTAGGACGGATACTCTATAAGTCACTGGGAACTAACCCAGATGATTATGATTGCCTTTACAGTCTTCGCTTTAATAATTCTGTTTGGTGTCAACAATTCAACTAGTATGTTTCCTACTATCATCACATTCTTTTCTCGTGAACATTGGATAAACTTTACTGACACTAATACTGTAATCATATTGCCTACCTTGGCTTTCTACGGTGCTGGTGGTACGCTTAACTTGACATAGAGCCACTATATCAAGGAAAAAGGCTTTGGCATATGTAGCTATATCTCAGAATTAATCAACCCTTTTACTTTGCGTGATTTATTTTCCTGGCTTAAAGGTACTATGCCTTTATCCAACAGTTGCGTAGAAGAAACAGTTGAAAATGAACGGTTATTAAGTGAAGGCTATCTATTTGAACCAACTACAAAAAATCAGGAACTATGGAAAGCTTGGTGGAAAGAAGTCAGGAATGAACAATTTTTCACCTTCCTTTTAATTGGTTGTTTCATCTTGATGCTAATGTTATTGTCGGACATCAAATTAGTGTTGGGCTCCGATGTGGGATCTGGCATGGCTTTGCTTTTACAGGAAAAGAATTCGATAACATCATTTTCAAATATGTTGAGTACAGTTTTTATTTTGATGGTAGTATCAGCGTTTTTTACTCCCGAAATAGGCGTACTGGATCATGTTTGCAGTCTTACCTCAGACATATTTCGCCGCAAAGGATTTACTGATCCGAATTCATTGTGGAAGTGTGAAGGTGCGTTTTACCAATATACGCTCTGGTTGATGATAGCGTGTGGTATTAATATTTTACTAGAACTCGATATCAGCCAACCGCCCAGACTCTTAGTCATTGCAGGATCATTTTCTTGGCTTGCTATGTTTGTTTATACATTGGCAATAATCGTAATGTACTCTGGCGCTAGTAAAAAACGGAATACACGCTTTAAAACTGAAAATGGTAAACAGTTTAATCTTTTTAAATTAGAGTCTTGGCGACATATCGCGCTGTTTCTGGCTTGCGCAATGTTTGGGGGATTGATACTATTCTACCTGCTTGGCAGCAATTAATGATGTATAAGCAAATTAAGCAAATTTTTTTAAGGGATATAAAAAATTGAGCTGAGTTTTTGTTTCTTCCTAGGCTATTGGGAATAATTTTTTGATAAACGATATATCAGTATTGCCACTCACTTTGTTTGTTGAGTAAGGGTTGTCAAGTCAGCTGTCTCTTTATCTGTGTGACCATCTGTGCCCATTTTAAGTCTAGGCCATCGATTGCCATGTCGACATAGTTAGCAGCAAATGAAATATCTGCTGCACCTGCACGGCGAGGATCAACGGCTGTGACAGGGCCAAGATTAAGATCTTCGCTGACCTGTGTATAAAGTGCGAGTAACTTTTTGTTGGCTGATGTTGAGGCCATAGGTGGATAGCCGCTACTAAACTGTAGTTCTGCACTGGTGTGGGCAAGGTTGTTTGCGACAATTTCTTGCATTTTTATTTGAGCCATGCTCAGCTGCTCCGGCGACAATGCCCTGATTCCTCCGCTTACAAAGACTAACCTGGTGATAACATTGTTTTTTTCAAATGCTGTACTCTGAGATGATTCGTTATTTAGTTCTATGTCCGTTCCCCCAACAATAGCACCTGGGCTAAAAGTCAGGTTTGGTACAGCCGAGAGCGCTTCACGAAAGTCGTTTAATATTCTACTGGCCTCGAAAATGGCACCGTAGCCAATATCTGTGCGGAATATTTGAGATGAATGTGCGGATTTGCCAGTTACTTTCAGTTGCCATCCGCTTGCCCCACGTCGAGATATAACCGCTGTTTTCGGATTATCATCACCGTCTTCAAACCAAATGGCGGTATCTGCCAACTTTGCTGCCTCAATAAGCGTGTTATTGGCTATGTTATGTGGGGTGCCATGACTTTCTTCATCACCAGTCATAACTACCTGGATGCTCAAGTTATCTAATATGCTCACTTCTTTTAAGGCGGAGATCGCATAAACAATAATGATGTCCCCACCTTTCATGTCCGTGATGCCAGGGCCTGAGGCCTTACTGTTTGGCAAGGATTTATAGTTTTGAAAATGACTGTCTTTGGCAAATACTGTATCGAGATGACCGATTAGTAATAAATGCAATCCCTCGTTATCACGTATTGCTGATAAATGACCAGCGCGATTAAATTGAGTGCCATCAACCCACCTTGCGTCAAAGCCCAAATGAGAAAGTTCTTTCTGAAATATAAGCCATACTTTTCGTGCGTCGGGAAAATTCATTGTCCCACTATTAATGTCGACAACTTGTTTTAGTAGTTGCAGGACTTTAGTTTCATTTGAATCAATATAGGCTGCTATTATTTTCTCTGTTGAATCTAGCTCGGCTTTAGCGAAAACAGGAATACAGAATAATATGAGCAATGTATATACACTGACTAAATTTTTCATCTCTATCCTCCGTAATAGTGATAATTAATTATAAAAATTTTAAGCTGGGAAAAGTATAACATTTATACTCCGTGGAATAATCTTCCACCTTTAGGCGAGCTCAATACACACAAAGCTTATATTGATTGGATATGCGGATATGCCATATTAGGCGCAAATGCTAGTGGTGAGTCTTGCTTATACCACAGTTCAAGTATATTTAGATCACTCTTGAAAACATTTGGTCTGTTTGCATTTGGCGCAGGTATTTGTCAAATATCATACAAATATTCCGAATAAAAAGTTTCCCGGCTGGTAATACTTTAATGCTTTCAAAATCTACAGCTAATAGATTATCTTTTGCCATTGACTTCATCATCTGGAGTTCATTGTAAAAATATTCATTAAATTCTATATGGTGTTTTTCACTTATATCATTGAAGTCCAGTTCGAAATTACAAATTAGTTGGATAATAACATCCCGACGCAACAAATCATCGGTATCAAGTTTGATCCCTCTATACACAGGAATACGCTCATCATCTACTAACTTCTTATACTCATCTATGGTACAAGCATTTTGAACATAACAATCGTCGATTTTGGAGATTGCAGTAATTCCCATCCCAACTACATCACATTCAGCATGTGTTGAGTATCCCTGAAAATTACGTGTTAAGGTTTTATCACGCTGTGCAGCCGTTAATTCATCTGTAGGTTTTGCAAAATGATCCATGCCTATATAGGTATAGTCAGCTTCCATCATAAGGTCGATGATTTGTCGAAATATTCTTAATTTTTCAGCTGGTTCAGGTAAGTTAGATTCAACTATTTGTCTCTGTGTTTTGAAGCGATCAGGCATATGTGCATAATTGAAAATAGAAAGTCTGTCCGGCTTCATGGCAATTATTTTCTTCAAAGTTGTGCTAAAGCTTTCTGCACTTTGTTTAGGTAAGCCATAAATCAAATCAATGCTCACAGATTTAAAACCTTCTTCCCGTACCGAGTTTATAACATCATAGGTTTGTTTTTCTGACTGTATGCGGTTTATAGCTTTTTGTACCTCACTATCAAAATCCTGTACTCCCAGGCTTACTCTATTGAATCCAATTGAACGGAGTACGGATATGGTTTCCTTGCTGGCTTCTCTAGGGTCGATTTCAATTGAATATTCCTCTCTGTCATTATCCAGAAGTGAAAAATTGTCACGAATCACCTGCATCAGCTTTTGCATTTGCTGGTTATCTATAAATGTTGGTGTGCCTCCACCACAGTGCAACTGCTCTACTGATCGATCATTATCATACAACTTCCCGTGTATGGCTATTTCCTTGTGTAATGTTTTCAGGTAGGGGGCGGCATGAGCACGATTATTAGTGATTATTGTATTACATGCGCAGTAGTAGCAAACTGTATTACAAAAGGGCAGGTGGACATATAATGACAGTGGTCGAGGTACCGGATCCTCATTTGTGCGGTTAATTATTGAAACCAGTTGTTCTTTGCTAAATCCTTCCCGAAACTGAATTGCCGTTGGGTAGGATGTGTAACGTGGTCCTGACTTGTCATAACGGGCTATCAGGCCTTTATCAAAAATCAGATTGTCAGTCATGTTATATAGGTATTTGTTGGCATCTCCCTTTGTAGCTTTTATCCGTATCGCCCACGATGATCCAGATCAATGTTTGGATATTTATATCAAGGATCGACTGGATCTGCGAAAATTAGACATGGAGGAATAACGGACATCAGGATTTAAAGGACGATCTAGTCTGTAATTGCGGTTGTATCATCACCATTGTCCTTTCGACCAGCACACATTCTTCTTAGACCGGCAAGATCATTGATTTTTATCAATTTTCTGTCAATGGAGATAACCTCATCTCGTTGCAATCGGTTGAAAATTCGACTAACCGTTTCCACGGTAAGCCCTAAATAGTTACCAATTTCCTGACGTGACATTGGTAGTCGGAATTCAACTGCGGAATAGCCTAGATTATGCAATCGTACTGATAGATTAATAATGAAAGTGGTCATTTTTCCCTCAGCACTTTTTTTGCTTAGTAGCAGGAGAGACTCATTTTCTGCGGACAATTCCCTGCTCATTAATCGGTACATCTGGCGCTGTAGGTTGGGTATTTTGTGGCAAAGTTCCTCTAATCTGGAAAATGGAATTGCACAAAAACTGCTGGTCTCCAGGGCCACTGTTGTGCAGATATGCTCCATATTATCAATGGCATCTAAGCCAAGTAGCTCGCCAGGCAAATAAAATCCTAGTATTTGCTCATTTCCATCTTCAGTAGTTTTGTAGGCCTTAACCGCACCCGCGCCCGAACGAACGGCATGCAGCTGTTGGAATTTATCTCCTGCATGGAATAGATATTCTCCCTTCTGCAGTGGTCTCAGGTGTTTAATTATTTTTTCAAATTCCTCTAACTCATTAATCTCCAGCCCCCATGGTAAGCATAATTCCGCAAGGTTACAATTGCTGCAATGGATCTTAAATTTTGAAATATCAAAGATTTGATGCGTGGTTTCCACGTAATTCCCCTGATAAATAACAATAATTAAACTTTAGTAATGGTGACAAGTCGATACTAACAAATAATATCAATCTAAACATGTAAAAAATAATGCTATTACAACTAAGAATTAAGGTTGCAAATATTATTTTACGGTGTGAATATCAGATGTTATTGCTTCTTCTCAACGTAAACACTAAGCTTTTAAAAGTAAGTATTTTTCCTTAGAAGATGGAGTCGATCGGGGTTATATTCTTAGTGGCTTCAGTGGTTTCCTTAGTTTGCTATGAATGTCAGCTATGGTTTGACCACTAGTTACAGGATCAATAGATAATTAGATTTGGGAAAATAGCTAGCCGACATTGTTCGGTGCATGACGAGCCTCCTAGAGTTCAATAATCACACAGTTCCGTCCCGCTCTCTTCACTGTATAGAGGGCTGTATCAGCACGCTTAGTCAGGTTTTTCTGACTATCGTTACCATCTAAACTTGCAACTTCATCACTAATAGTCATGTCTATTTTATTGTCACCGATACTAAATTGGCTTGAGGTTATTTTGTTACGGATCCGCCAAGCAACATGTTGTGCCCTATTAGAATCTGTATTGGGTAGCACAATAATCATTTCTTCACCCCATAGCGACATATTATATCAATATCTCGTACGCTCGATTTCATACGAGATGCTATTCCCAATAAAAGCTGATCACCAACTTGATGACCGTAGGTGCCATTAACTTCTTTAAAATGGCCAAGGTCAGCCATTATTAAACTTAGAGGTTTCTTGTTACCTACCGACTTTTTCAGTTGCCTTGAGAGAATGTTCAAAGCATGAGCACGGCTGGCCAATTTTATCAGTCTATCGGTTGAAACTTCCTGTTTTAGACAATTTTCTTCGTGTCTCAACGAAGTCAAATTCTCTTCAAGCGCAATAAGCTGTGCTTCGTGATATGTTTCTGTCGCCAGTAGTATACCTAGATTTACTATTTTGAAGATGAATGAAAGTATTTCGTCATATCAATTCAGATTATCGCTGTTATGAGGTATGGCACTCACAAGAAGTTGTAGCATTAGCCAATATGCGCCAAGATACTGACAAAGAGGAACATTATTCCATGCATGCGTGATACCAATACGCAGACGTTTTTCAAAGTGCTCCTCAGACATAAAATCAACATGCAAGTGTCAGTAAGTAATCTTTTTGAGTGGCTTTCAGATTGGCAAGGTCGATTTTACGTTCACTAGTGAGCTTGATAAAATCTGGTTGTTTTTGCATAAACGAATAAAACTCTTCAACAATAAAATCCACATTTGGCCCAATAATCAAATTTTGTATTTGCTTAGCCAAGCTTAGATCGTGTTTGGAAAGATCAAGTAATGAAAAGAAGTTCTGGCGTCGATCCGAATCGAGCCTGAATTTGTCACAATATGTTATTTTCAATCTTCTTACTTAGACAGATTGATTGAGATATTCTGTTTCAACGACGCAGGCTGCACGCAAACCAGCATGCTTCTACTACTGATAATAGTAGAAAAGAGAAGTGGATATTAGATAAGAATTGTAAAATTTATAGTGTGTGGAAAACAATTTCTTTCCCTAATGACTGGGTGAAAAGTTGACTAGATCGATTAATCAGATAGTGAAACCTTATTCATTTTCTTTTAGCAATTCGATATTTAATATTTGATTTCCTCCAATCCTGAATTTAACCAGGATTGGATGGCAGCATACCTCACAATCTTCTGTATATGCTTGTGATCCTGCTGAGTGATCTACAATTAGCTCAATTTGTTCCAGACAATATGGACAGCTGGCAAAATGACTACTTTGCAATAACATATTTGATCGAGTTCTATTCTAATCTAATACTACTGAGAGTAATTTTGATTGTACGAAAACAATTTTCTACTATACAAGTAATCCAAATTGTGTCTGATAATATTGTGTACAATTTAGACTGGAACAAATCGAGCTAGCAGAGACCGCTTATTTATGACAATAAATTTTTCGCATCATCATTTCCTGTAAGCAGAAATATAGTTTCGATATCTGGAGCTTCACATTCTTCTCCATTATATTGGGTGATAATGTGATCGCACGAAGGGTTACAGCCAGAAGCGAAATAGATTGATGCAGTACCAACCACTGTATTGGTTATCTAAAAATAATGCCATATCAGAAGGCCTATCTGCTTCAATATATAGTTTTTCAAACTGATGTTCTATATCTATAAATGCCCGCTGTTCTTCTATCTGTTCGGTTGTCAAAGTCACTTTATACCAAGCCATTATTTTGTCCTCAGTAATTTACTAATTATTAGTCTAGTTTGAAAAACTGCTCTATTATATTCCCATGAGAATAAGCGGATCTGCACTTGAGTACATGGGTATTATCGCTATGGATGGTCGTCGAAGCCGACTACCTTTTCTATTTTATTCCAACTACGCGAAATATCTTGTTTACCACGCTAAAAGATCAAGCATTATAACGTTAGTAGTAGTTATTAGAAGTGGATGCTGCATAGCTAAACTAATTGATATTCTATGGTTTTTTTGGTTATACATGTAATGATAGCTTTACTACAAATTGAAAGTAGACATATTTTAGACTAGCTAAGAACTAAAGCTACCCGACAACAGTATGTAAGTTTACCCCTTAGAACTATACCTGTCGTTTACAGGGTCATGTTTTCAGAATCATCAAGTTTTCTGCAAAGAGCTTCAGCAAGTTGGTACCTTTGGTATAGCTTTGGATCTCATTTTGGATTGACTTCATAAGAATATTCCTGGTAGAGACGGAGCCGATGTAAAGCGTCATCATGCAATAGATCATTTAATTTCTGTGCAATTACTCTTGCCTCTGTTAACTGCATTGTTAAATCATTCGTTTTCATAATTGTAGTTATAACAGCTAATTCGCACTAATGAAGCACAAATATATTGAGCAGTATTTATACTATAATAAAAGGTTGTTGACGGTTTATATACTGTGATGTAGTTATCATTTGCAAGTTGTACGAGTATATTTGGGTACTGGTTACATATCGGATGCAACAGACCCTGTTTACCTATAATATTTACCCGCCAGTTAAGCTCCATCGTCCCTGGGTCGGTGAAATCATACTACTAATATTAAAAATAAATTATCGATGTTGTCTTTGTGCATGCTGGAGCTCGATTATAGCGTTACTATCGCATCCTTTGTTGTAGCAGTACAAGGCATTGGTAGTATTGTTGTAAATATTTCTGCCGGACTATTTGCCAATCGTTATGATGATAAGCCTGGCATGCTTCTTGGCAGTGGTTTTTTCATTATTACAGTACTGATATTGAGCCTTTCAGAATCTCTCAGTCTTATTGCCTCTGCTTCTCTGTTATTGAACGCATCCAATTCTCTCAGCCTGGCTGCTCGTTTATCTTACATCACTGATAGTTGTGAGAGTCATGAACGAGGAAGAGTAATTGCTTTGATGGCTGGACTGGCGCGAACAGGGTCGTTATTAGGACCACTAGTTTTTTCACTTATTGCAAAATTTGCTGGTTATCAGTTTTCGTTTTCCATAATGGTAGTGTTGATCTTTCTTGGGCTATTATCTGTCGCCTTGTTTGTAAAAAATATTCATGCGGTTCATCAGAAGGCGGCGCCATTGTCTGGTATGTTTCGCGTAGTAGTGGAACATAAAAAAGTTATACTCACTGCCTGTTTCTCTGACCTATGTTTGATGATGCTGCGCTATGCAAGGCAACTACTTTTTCCCTTGTTCGGATATAGTATAGGTTTCGACGTTGCTCAGGTGGGCTTAATTTTTTTCGATTTCTTCCGCTGCTGATATGCTTATGCTCTATCCAGCAGAACAAATAATAGATAGTAAACGAAGGAAGTGGGCTACTGTACCTGGCATGTTGATGTTTTGCACATCCTTGCTGTTTTTGTCAATTAGTACAAACTACACAGATATGTTGATATTCGCGATAATGTCAGGACTCGGTAATGGAATAACAACCGGAACGTTATTGACAATAGGAACCAATTTGGCGCTTGAAGCGAAGTAAAATTAATTTATTGGGGTATGGCGCCTGCAAATTGATACTGGTAATGCGATAGCGCCAATTTTAGTTGGTGTCATAACTGATGTCATTCCCTTATCTGTTGCAGCTATCAGCATTGTGGAATTTGGTTTTATTGGTAGTTTAATTCTTGCGCTATTTGTAAAAGAAACTTTGTCAGAGAAAAACAGCACAATAGATAAAGGCTGATATTCAGGTAGACATCTTTCTCTGACTATAGACCAGGGTAATTAATTGCTTGATCTATGGCATTTTATACTGATTGGTGTAGCGAAAATTAAATCTGACGCAATGATATTAATATATGGAAGCATAAGAGAAGTATGGTAGTGGAAAGCAAAAAGTATACAATAGGCCATGACGGAGGAGATCGAAGAACTGGCTTGGCATTTACGAGTTGTAGCCCGGTTCTTGCCCGTAATGGAATCGCTGCTACAAGTCATCCACTCGTTTTCCCAAGTTGCTATTGATGTATTTAAAAAATGGAGGTAACGCAGTTGATGCCGCTATCACCGCAAATGCCACAATGGGTCTGATGGAACCAACAGAAACAGTATTGGTGGCGATCTTTTTGCCATCACCTGGGATCCATCCAGTAAACAATTATTTGGCCTCATGGTAATGGCCGATCACCACGTGGATAAAGTCTGGATGACCTTAAGGATAAACTGAAGGAAAGACAATACTTACCCACCTTCGGATCTCTGGCCGTTTCTGTCCACGGTGTTGTAGATGGTTGGTCTGAGTTACATTACCCTGGCAGCAGTTATTTCAACCATCTATCCGGTATGCCCGTGAAGGTTTTCCCATGACGCAGGTGATAGCTCATAATTGGGCAATGAACATGGAAAAGTACAATGCAAATAAGGATGATATTGAAGAACTCGATAATTTTAAAAAGGCCTACCTCGTAAATGGTACAGCGCCACAGTATGGACAGATATTTAAGAATATTGAGCTAGCGAACACCTTGGAGATTATTGCAGCAAAGGGGCGTGATGCTTACTATCAGGGAGGAATTGCTGATGTAATCGATGCTTATATGCAGCGCACAGGAGTGCCACTACGTAAGTCTGATCTGAAATCACATAAAAGTGAATGGGTTAAGCCACAATCAGTAAATTATCGTGATTATGATGTTTACGAACTTCCACCGAATGGGCAAGGTATTGCTGCTTTACAAATGTTGAACGTTCTTGAGTTGTATCAGCTTCCTTCAATGTGGCATAACAGTGCCGATTACCTTCATGTCCATGCTGAAGCAAAGAAATTGGCCTTTGCTGATCGGGCAAAATTCTATGCAGATCCAGATTTTTATAAAATACCATTGGAGGGCCTTTTATCTAAAGAATATGCAAGGAAACGAAATGAGTTAGTAGATATGGGGGCTGTCAGTGAAGCGGTAACTGCAGGGAATCCAAGGTTGGAAAAGGGTGATACTATTTATATGACTGTAGCCGATAAGGACGGCATGATGGTTTCGCTGATTCAGGGTAACTATAATGGGATGGATAGTGGACTTGTTGCGGATGGGCTTGGTTTTTATGTTTCAAAACAGAAGTGTCTTGTTTACTCTGGAAGATGGGCACGCAAATATCTATGCGTTCGGCAAGAGACCGTTTCAAACAATTATTCCCGGCTTCATTATGAAAGACGGTCAACCATTCCTCAGTTTTGACTTGATGGGTGTGCATACGCAGACTCAGGGGCATGTACAGATCGTTTGTAATCTGATCGATTTTGGTATGAATGTCCAGGAAGCGGGAGACGCTGTTCGATATCGACATGATGGTAGTGGCGACCTAAGAGGAAAAATGATGATCGATTTCGACGTACTAAGTCTTGAGAGCGGCATTGCCACAGAAGCAGTCGCTGAACTCAAAAATCGGGAACATCAGGTGGAGATTAGTACAGGCGACTACGGTGATTATCAGGTGATAATGTGAGATCCGGTAAACGACGTATATCACGGTGTTGCGGAGATGCGTAAGGATGGTGAGGTAGCGGGCTACTAATTATCGATAATAGATTGTTAATTGATATTTATTGAGTACTACCAATATCGACCAGAAGCACCTATTATGCTGTTGACCAATCCAAAGATTAAAGTTACTGTAATGAACAAGTGGATCTTGTTCATATTGGTAGCGGCTTGCTGTAATTCCTCATTCGCCAAAGCTTTTTTGAATCGCTTATAGGGTACAAATCAAATATACAGGAAGAGCAAGAACATTAGATAACCGATTCCATACATTATGTCTAGATATGTAGGTAGGTTGAAAAAACTACCTCAGATATTACTTGCATCCAATAACCGGATGCAAGTAATAAAAAATAGATAACCACACCAAGGCAAAAACCGCTTGAATATACGTCTCCAGAGAGGTAAACGATTTACTGATTCGAGTTCCTCGGCTACTTTGTGGCTTCACTGACTATTATGGGCACACCATAGTTTTTGTTAATAGATTCAAGTCGTAAAACTAGATTATCTCCATCACTAATTACTGTATAGTTCAATCGGTCATTAGAACCCATATGGCCAACAACGCTAGTGTTGATTCCAATATCCATTGCTAATTCCAGTCAATGTCACTGCTTTTAGAAATGTTACATAAATAGTACTTAATCTTGAACTAGTTAGTTATAAAAATCATCAGAAGTCTAGCTAAGCTTTTGTTAGCTTACGACAAATTAGACATTTCGTATGCTTCTTGTATGTAAGATGTAGCATGATAAAATAAAACTGAAATGGGTGAAGAAATAATGGCAAAAATATACCGTCAGGATTTTCTTAAAATGGTATCACTTACAGGCGCTCCCAATGATAGGACTAGGAACTTCCGATGAATTTAATTATATTCCACGCGAAGGAAGTGATGAACTCAGGGCTGTGCTTAGCACTACCTGGTTGAATTTGGCGTGACATTGGTGGATACAGCATCAATTTATGGAGATGCAGAGAATACGCTTGGTCAGTTATTTTCCACATTAGGCTTACAGAATAAATTGTTCATTGCTACCAAAAAGTAAGTGTATATGGAAGAATATCCGGGCTTAGACAATTGCAGCGTTCAGAACAGTTGTTGGGTAAACGTCCGCTCGATTTGATCCAGGTGTACAGTCTGAAGGATCTGGAAACGCGATGGGAAAACCTGCGTGAATGGAAGGAGGCAGGCTGGGCACGATATATTGGTGTAACGGTGTCACAAGAATATTCGTATTCAGAACTTGAAGACTTTTTAAAGAGAGAATCTGACATAGATTTTGTCCAGTTAAACTATTCACTGATGAAGCCACGCAGTGCTGAGCGGTTGATACCCTTAGCCGCAGACAAAGATGTTGCCATTATAGTAAACCGTGCGTTCGATAATGGCAGATATTTTAGTCTGGTACAGAGTATGGAATTGCCTGAGTGGAGTAAAGAGTTTGATTATAAAAGTTGCCCAGTTTTCCTTAAAATATATTCTTGCTAATAAAGATATTAAAAGATATTACCTGTGTAATTCCGGCAAGCAGCAACCCTAAACATACACGTGATAATCTGCGGGCTGGATTATGGCGATTGCCAGACAATGAACATCTGAAAAAAATGAGGGAGGTTGTGAATTCCTTGTAAAGACTACTGCTGAGCGAAAGGTATTTAGAGAGGCACAAAAGACGGTAGGGCTGAGCAGAAACAATAAACTAGTATGCTAGTACGGGGTCTTTTAGTAGAAAACTGAGGTATTCCTTATTTTGTTAGGTAGGTGCCAGATAAAAAAAGAAATAGTAGTCAGCCATAAAATGCGAGGGTAAGAGAAATATCAGTAAAGGTCCGCAAAACGCAGACCTTTTTTATGGGCGGCAGCATAAGATTTGTCAAAATAAACGGAATAATTTTACATAATTTCCTTGAATTCTCTTTAAATAATAATCATGATATAGTTTTTAAATCATATAGTTATATAGAAATATTCGATAAATTTAGTAAGAAACAGCTGGAATTCAATATTGGTGATCAGAAATTGAGATTTAATTCTGTTGCCGAATTTGAATTTGTTCTGGAAGGAAGGACTTCCATTCTAACAGAGAAGATCATAGAGATGATGGAGTATGAACCTGGGCATCTTGCAGATGAGTTGAAGATGAACTCAGTGCAATCCTAACTAAATCCTTTGAAGATACAAGTAGCATTGCTGAGGTAATGCGAAAAATCAAACCCAATACCTTTTCACAGGATCACAGATGGCGGGAAATTATTTCTGCAGTAAACGAAAGTTGTGAGTAGTTTGATCGCATACGTCGTTTAGCCATTTTTAAATACACACAACACACAATATCTTTCATCGCGAGAATAGTTGATCAAATATCTATACTCAATAAAGAGAAAGAAATGGAGAGGACATTAAAGGGAGAGTCTGTCGAAATAACGATTTATCCAGATATGTCATTCGACGTAATGCTTTCCGAGCATAAATGCAATATAAGACTGGATGACAAACTTCAACTTATCGTACTTGTGCATGGGCGAAACACGATTGATCGTGGTTCTTCCAACAATATTATTATTGATCATTCAACGTGTGATATTTCAAGATTGCACCTGGTAATTAAGAATGATAATAACGAAGTACTTCATCTTGTAGATATGTCTGCTCACGACACATACGTACTGCTAAAATTTCTCTAGGCTTTGCTCTCCTCAGTAGGCCGTTTTGTCGACCATGTCCCAATTGGTTGTTTGCCAAACTCTATTTTTCAAAAGTTTGAGATCGTACTTATAAAAAGCGATTTTAAATTTTAATGTTAAGTAACGGGTTACTAGCATTTTTACTGAGCGCTGTATCACTGTGCTTGTGGACAGATCTTGAAGCAGTGTATAAGATGTTTGAAGCGGGTGATTATGGCGCTGCGCTAAGAGAGTTAGTGCCCCTTGCAGAGGCGGGTGTTGCGGAAGCTCAGGACAATCTTGGATGGATGTACCGCAGTGAGATCGGTGTGCCCCAGGATTATAACAAAGCAATTAGTTGGTTTTGTAAGGCTGCAAACCAAGGTGATGCTGCAGCACAGTATAATATTGGTCTGATGTATGAAAAAGGATTCGGTGTTGAACAAGATTATGCCGAGGCAGCTAGCTGGTATCGCAGAGCTGCTGAGCAGGGACAGGCTAATGCACAATTTAACCTCGCTGAAATGTATCTTGATGGATATGGTGTTCCTCAGGATTATGCTCAAGGTTATGCATAGATTGTTGTTGTTATCGAAGGTGGAGTTGAATCTACGCAAAACATTCTCGGCGAAATTCAGTTTGATATAGAATCAGAGCGAATTGAACAGGCACAGAAGCTTGGCACGCAGATGTGGGAGAAATTTGACAGCAAAGCTAGCCGTTAATGATTTAAATATCAGTCTAGCCAATATAATTATTACTAGTTTAACCATACATAAACTTGGAAATTAATAAACTTTGTTGCGCCTCTGGCTGATATGGTCAACTGTATACAGGATAAACAATCACATGTCACAAATTAGAATTGAAGGTGGCCGCATGTGCGGCAGGGTCAGGTATGTGCTTAGCTGTGATCCGGGTGTATTTTACTATACGTCATTGTTCAGATTGCAGGCGAGCATGTGATACACAGGCTGTAGCACGGATCACTGTTCCAGTTGAGCATTTTGTTTTTATTCAAAATGAACCTTATTCCTTTAATTCATCAGTAAATGTAGTAAGAACATTTTGTGTGGTATGCGGTACATCGCTTACATATAAATACAAGGAGCGCGATCAGGAAACCGATATTACTGTCGGCAGTCTGGATTATCCAGAACGCTTCCCTCCAACCAAGAATTTATTTTGCCGTGATAGGCTTGCATGGCTTGAACTATCAACTAAAAATATTAAAATGTGAATTCGAATATCATAATAAGAACTAATTTTTTTACTGCCATTTTGCAGTAGGTTAAGTAGCTAATGAGTTAGCTATTATTCATTAGCTAGTTCGTATGCATTTTTAGTAATTTATCCGTGCTTGATTAAGAATTTGAAGTACAGAGAATATAAGGGAGATAGAAAAGTACGTTTTCGACGCGGTCTTAACAATAAACTCTCCGTGTCAGCTGTGTCCTGGTCCCTAACTACAGAAGCACAAGTCTTATTGTAGCATTCGTGGCTCATCATTAAAAATGACGGATAATAAAGCTTAAATAGAAGTTAATGGTCATACTTTTGAACCATCATTAGGAGGATATAAAACCAGTGAAAATCATCAAGCCTAACAGTGTTACTAGGGCTTTTACACAATAGCTTGTGGCTGAACCATCTAAAGTATTTCCCTTACTTTAGTCCCGTGCGCGAGGCCGATTGGACAGAAGGTTGGGATCCAACCCTGGTTATCAGTAAATCTGGAGTAGCTGAAGTTAATTGTATTTTTCTTACTAAGGCAAATCCAAGCAGTACGATTTGGTGCATTACCAGACACGAGCCAGACAGTGGTTTCGTTGAGATGATTAAAATCACTCCGACCGTAACCGCATGCAGGTTGACCATTCAGCTGTTTCAGGTTGATGCTGGATCAGAGGAGACAATCTCCTATACCCATACGAGCCTGGGCCAAGAAGATGACACTTTTGTCGCTTCATTCACTGAAGAGCACTACCTGCAATTTATGCGAGATTGGGAGGCACGACTCAATCATTATCTTACCCATGAGAGTGTTCTCCAAACTGGAACTGAGCGATGAATCAAGAAGGTTGATGTAAACTGTATAAAAAGGAAATAGATGGATATTCTTTAGTTAAAAGCTCGAAACTACTGGGTTTTTGAAAACAAAGAATTTAAAATTGTATCAGTGAGATTACTCATTTGCACAAGAATAACCGAGAGAAAATCTATTTTAGAAACAGGATTGCTGAAACGGCATATTAAAAAAACAAGAACAGGACAAATATGATAGGAAAGACACCGTAAGCCATTGTTATTAGATATCATATATATGATATCAAAGAAGTTTTAAAGATAACTTCAGACGGTAATCAACCTTGATTCGGGTTTGCAATATTGTTGGTAACGCGAGTTCTAACTATCATGTTTTCTCTCATATATCTATTAGAAGTGTTATTCAAAGCATTGGCCTAGGTATTCTATCATTAAGGATTGTGCAACAAACTTAGCTTTTCTACTGGAACTTTTAATTCTGATGATAAGCCAGTTTATTATTATGTTGTCAGCTAGCGATCCAAATACTTCATTTTTGAGGATTTCATGAGAGCTTTGTCAATAACGCTTGTTATTTAAGTTTCTTACTAAATTGTAAACTGATTTCGGTACAGACTGTAGAAAACGAAAGATTGAAACAAATAAAAAGCTTACTCAGGAGATCATCGATAGCCTGTTTAGTTTTTCAAAGTTAGGTTTTCAGGAATTTGAACCCCAACGTTATCTTGGAAAGATACTGCAAGATAATGGATTTAAGTTTGAGACCGGTGATTGCTTTGGGCACAGATGTTGATGGTTTGCCGAAAACGAATCAGAAATCGGGGACTGCCTATCGTGATGAACTGGTTGAGGGTGCCCCGGGCCATGGTGAATGACATAATTCCGGACAGGCAGTCAATATCACTGCGGCGCTAACCATAAAAACGATCATGGAGCGTGAAAATATTAAAGGCACAATTGTACTTTGGCCAGGTATAGTAAAGAATTATTGGCGATGAAAGCACATTACGCTAGGAACGGCTTATTTAAGGGAGTAGATATTTGTATTGTTCAGTCATGTTGTTAATAATTTTTTCTGTGAACTGGGGTCAGGAAGAGGTACTGGTCTTATCTCGGTTGAATATACTTTTACCGGTTCATCTGCCCGCGGAGTAGGCAATCCATGACGTGGCTGTAGCGCATTGGATGCAGTTGAATTAATGAATGTTGGCTGGAATTTTCGTCGTGAACATCTGCGTCCCTTGCAAAGACCCCATTATGTTATTATTGATGGTGGTGACCAACCAAACGTTGTACCTCCAAAAGCCAGCGTATGGTATTTCATTCGTGAAATAACTGTTGAGAAAATCTGTGAAAACTTTGAAAAGCTAAGCCGTACTGCAGATGGGACAGCCCTGATGGCTGATACGACAGTTTCGTGGCGTATTGTTGGTTCAGCCTGGCACCGGCATTTCAGTAAGGTGATTGCAGATACTGTCTACGAAAATATTAAAACAGTTGGATTGCCTAAGTGGGGCAGTAAAGATCAGGCATTGGCTAAAGCTATTCAGAAATTGGTCGGTTCGGAAAAGAAGGGCCTGGCTGCAGAATTGTTCGAATACAAAGGCCTGCTCGACCCCAACCAACAAGTGGAGGCTCGGATGATATTGACGATGTGTCATGGAATGTGCCGACTGTAGCGCTGAGATATCCATCTAATGTTGGAGTGGCGATCTTTCATCATTGGTCAAGCTCAATCGCCACGGCAACTCTTATTGCTCATAAAGGTGCGACAGCAGGAGCAAAGGTAATGGCAATGTCTGTATTAGATTTTATCCTGCAACCAAAACTTATTTTAGAGGCCTTTGGCATACTTGCGGGAAGAACAATTGAAGGATACCAAGTATGAAGCCTTTGTTTCTGCCGATGATAAGCCGGTTATTGAAAAGAATACCGAAACCATGGCTAAATTCAGGTCCAAGTTGGAGAAATATTATTATGATCCGTCCAAGTATAGTATCTATTTAGAATAGCTTGGTATCGAATATCTCACATTGGAGAAAGCGAATTAAGCGAGCAGTCACTTACTGACGGTTCATGCTTCGAAAGAATACAAATATTGCCATATAAGTCAAAGGGAGTGCGGAGTATAAAATATTTTTATACTATGAGATTTTTGTATTCCATCATCAGCTACACACACAGGTGTACACGTTTAATATCCGCGGCCAATATTTTACTGTCATTGACCTAATTGCTTTATATTCTGACTATTGTGTAATTTATGGTGCTAACAATTGAAATTGTTTAGGCCCTTATTGATTTGTTTTGCCTTACTTGGTAGCAGTCTCACTCAGGCGGAGGAGTCCGGAATTTCACGGTCGAATATAATTGTTATTGTCGTGGATGATCAGCGTTGTGATGAATTTGGAGCGGCTGGGTATCCGTACCCTGGATACTCCAAACATAGACAGACTTGGCAGAAGAGGGTGTGATGTTTAGCTCCGCATTTACGGCCTCTTCATTGCGTTCTCCGAACCAGGCCAGTATTCTTATCGGTCAATATATCTCCTACCATGGTATCGTTGATAATATCACCAGGGACATGACCGGTCATAAGCTTTATCTATTTCCCATCGAGTTACAAAAAGCGGGTTATGAAACTGCACACATTGGTAAGTGGTATATGGGCAATGATCCAACATCTCGGCCAGGCTATGACCACTGAATAGGCCTCTCCGGCCAGGATCGTTCCATTGTCCAGTTTTATATGAGGATGGCAAACAGTATACCATGTAGAAGGATATATGACGGACATATTAACAAGTAGGGCTGTAGAATTTATCCGTAAGAAGAGGAGTAAAACATTCTTTCTCTATATTGGCCACAAGGCAGTACATTCAGAAGTAAAACAGCGCAATGATGTGTCAGTAGATACTTCCTGTGGTGCCAAATTTATGCCAGCGGAAAGACACTGCGACCATTATAAAAATAAGATTTTTCCTCGTCGCAGAAATGCAGACCTATCCTCAATGGATATGAAGACAAAACTGTCCTTAAATAATTTTCTGACAATAATAAAGTGATAAAGACCTACAAAAGAAGTTTGGTGCCTTACTGGATCCTGGAATAGCTGAAGGTACTACTCGTGATCGAGCAGAGATGTTGCCGGCAGTAGATGATGGGTTTGGAACTATCATGAACGAGCTCAAGAAGAATAATATACTCGATGACACAGTTATATTATTTACTTCTGACAATGGTTATTTTTATGAAGAGCATGGACTTTCAGTTGAACGCAGATTCGCATACGAAGAAGGAATCCGTGTGCCACTATTGGCTCGCTACCCAAAGGTAGTTGTAGCTAGATCGCGCCCCAATCAACTAGCGTTATCTATTGATATTGCGCCGACTATACTTGATTTAGCTAAGGCAAGAATTAAATTTGATATACAGCAAGTCATTGAAGAACATTCTGTCTGGTAAGTTTGGTATCTTGCGAAATTCATTTTTAATTGAATATGTCAGTTATGAAAAACCCATGACATGGCTTGTTAATACTTCATACAAGGCTATTCGTACTAAAAAATATAAATACATACATTGGATCCATCATCAGGATGTGGACGAGTTATACGATCTTAGCCACGATCCTTACGAACTCACTAATCTTATTAAAGGTCCAGATCACCAGGAAATAGCAATAGAACTGAGATCCGAGTTGGTAAAGTTAGTAGCAGAATCAGTAGGTCTATAGAGATATCTATCGTTTAAATATTAATCTCTGTTTCGCTTGCTTAGTGTCGTTTTTGCAGTGCAGCAACAATATCAACTTGTTAGCGGCTCTTTGTTAATGAATCCAGAAAACGTTTGATAGTAATTGTTGCCAGATCCCCTGGTATGCCAATTATTTCATTGCTGGCAAAATGGTTTCTGCCTTCCAGTTATACTACCTCTGCCATGACATTTATCGCTTTCAATGCTGCAGCAAGTTTTTCAGAATCTATATTGGCTCCAAGTCCACCATTTTTACCTGCATGGAGAAACAGAAAAGGAGGGATATACTTATTTGTTTTAATATGATTAATGACTGATACTTTGGTCCAAAGATCTTTATCAGGGCCATAGACCACCTTCAGCCTCTTGATTCCCGCATCTGTTATGGCACGCGCTTCAAGATCAAAAAATACTCCTTCTTAATAATTTCTACTTGCTTTCCCGCTTTTTTAAGGAAGGACTCATCTGTAAATGTATGCGCTATCAGGGTTTGTCCGGCCGAGTGCCACAATAAAAATATTTGTTCCGGATCACCACTAAATTCAGCTATGCGCTCGTGAACCCAGGCGATTGCATTTGCGACATCCTGTGAACTGATCGGATATTGCCACGCTGGAAGAAGGTGATAATTAATGCTGACAAAGATGAAGCCTAGTTCATGATTGAACCAAAGAGGTTTCGCTGCCAGATCTTTGTAATATGCCTTGTCATCGGAGTACATACCTCTACCGTGAACAAAAATAACAACAGGATGCTGAGCCTTAACCGGATATGGTACATAGATATCCAGGCTAGTAGGCATGACATCTGGTTTTGAATCATCGTAGACGATATCCTGATACCAGATCATATTTAAAGGAGCGGAGGGTGGAATGGATACTCCTATATGTGTATGGCGGTGGCGGTTCTTTCTTTCATCAGCACTGGTCATAGCAGTTGCAGCTATAGACAGGGTAAAGAAGAGTAGAAATTTTATAGTGTTCATACTGTTTGCCGCTCTTTTCGTAGTGATCTAAACTATTTTAACAGTCTTTCATGCCAAGTCGTTAAGACTTAGGCTTGTTGCGATAAAGCCATTCGTCTATAGTGCTGATAACTAGCGGCTATGCTGGATTAATCTTAACAAAATAGTCAAAAATAAATGAGAGGTGAGAAGCACAGGATGTGAAAAGCACATTAGTTGGAATACTCGCTGAAAGCAATTTCCTCTCCCTTTCTTTAAATAAGGGTAAATATACTGTGCAATACATCACACTTCATTGCGCCCAGAAAAGAAATCAAATCGACTGTAAGCGATTCAATTGTTGTATTTCTTTGCTGAATAGTTTGGTATTGATGGTTGCTTTGTTGCCTGCAACTGTTGCAGCTCAGAATAAAGCCGATGCAAAAAATGAAGTGCCAGCTATAGAAATAAAGACCGAGAACATGCAAAAAATTGATGGCTTTTTTCACTGTATTGGGATGAAAGTACGGGTACACTACGGATGGGGATTTCTCGCTTCGATACTGAGGTCTTGCATTCTGAGGGACTTTTGACAGGTCTTGGTTTCAATGGTGTTGGTCTCGATCGTGGGCAGATGGGTGAGAGTCGTATTGTAAAATTTCAGCGTGTCGGCCCAAAGATAATGATGGTTCAACTGAATTATAATTTCTGCGCAAGCACAGTCAATCCTGACGAAGTACGTACGTCAAAGAATGCCTTTGCCAAATCTATTCTTTGGGGCTTTAAGGTTGCGGCTGAAACTGAGGGTCGTGTATTAGCGGATCTTACTGATTTCTTAATGCGTGACACCCGCTGGATCCAGGGACGATTGAAACCAGAAAAATATAAACTGGATAAAAGCCGTAGTGCTGTTTATATGCCTATGACTCATGATTTCCCAAAGAACACTGAAATGGAAGTAACTTTAACCTTTGTACTTAATGGCTTTCCGCCTCGACGACTTAGTCGTGGCGATACTGGTTTTCAAGGTGTCGGCGATGTTGCCGCAAGTGCGACTGTGGCTACTTTTCGTGTATATCAGTCTTTAGTTGAATTACCAGATGATAATTACAAACCGTGAAAATTTGATCCGCGCTCGGATTATGACACTTTATCATATAGAGACTACAGTGCCCCACTTGGTGAGTCGATAATCAAACGTTTCATCCGCCGTTATTGCTTACAGAAGAAAGACTCAAATGCAGCGGTAAGCGAAACAGTTGAGCCAATCGTATATTACCTTGACAGTGGTGTTCTGGAGCCTATTCGTTCTGCCTTGTTGGAAGGCGGTAATTGGTGGAAGAAGGTCTTTGAAGCTGCTGGTTTTATTGATGCATTTCGTGTCGAAATACTACCAGAAGACGTCAGTAGTATTGACATTCGCTGCAACACTATTAACTGGACCCATCGCTCGACGCGAGGATGGAGTTATGGTGGTTCGGTAACTGATCCACGAACAGGAGAAATTATTAAGAGCACTGTAGTGCTGGGCTCATTACGTATACGTCAGGATTATATGATTGCCGTTGACTTACTTGGTCCCTTACGCGAATGGTAATGAGACGCCTGCACACATTGCCAAGTGGGCGTTGGCTAGGATTCGTCAGCTTTCTGCCCATGAAATTGGTTATACCTATTGGCTTAGGACATAACTACTATGATAGTAAATTAGGACGCATATATGTAATGAATTATCCCCATTCACTCATTACCTCGGAGGATGATGAAAATTTCTATTTTTCAGAAGTTCATGATAATAAAATTGATGAGTGGGACAAAGTCACTGTTGACTATGGCTATCGATGGTTTGCACCGGGTACAGATGAAGATGCCATATTAGAAAAGATCCTCAACAATGCCTGGGAGAGTGATGTTATTTACATGTCTAACGAGGATATGAGCGCCAATCCAAAGGTTGATCAATGGTCGAATGGAACTGATCCAGCAGTTGAGCTGAATAGAATGATGAAAGTATGTAGGGTAGAGCTTGACCGTTTTGACGAAAGAGTTATCAAGCATGTCAGGCCAATGGCAACGACGGAAGAAGTACTAGTGCCGCTTTATATGCGTCACCGCTATCAAGTCGCTGCGGCAGCTGCCGCTCCTGGGTGGAATGCACTATACTTATGCTGTGAGAGGAGACGGGCGCAACCCGGTTATACCAGCCCCAGCAGAAAAGCAAAAAGCTGCGCTCGATATGTTGTTAGCAACACTGGATCTTGCCGAGCTTACTATACCTGCCGTGGTTCTGAAAAACTTGCCGCCACGTCTATCCTGATATAGCAGCACACGGGAGTTATTCCTACGCTATACAGGTTTGATGTTTGATACCATTACCCCGGCTACTGTTGCAGCAAGCCATACTATCGGAAGTATCCTGGAAAATTCACGAACTGCTCGTATCGTTCAACAATATACTCTAAATACCAGCTTGTCAAACCTGCAGAACATAATAGACGAGATAGATAAAGCAACTTTTGGTAAGGATACAGAGACTGAATACCAAGCTGAAATCAGCCGTGCAATTGAACGCGTCTTTATCGAAAAGCTGATGAGTCTCGCTGCATCCGCACCAATGTCTCAGGCGCGTGTTATAATATAAGCTAATGCTAGCCTGGAGAGTATCCAGCGTTTGATTCGCAGCTCCAGGCGGGCAACTCAAAGATGATGCTGCACATTATAGCCTTTTTGCGAATGACATAACTCGCTTTAAGATTCGAACTAGTGAATCAGGTAAGCAACCAGAAGCTATTAAAGCACCTCCCGGCGGCACCTATAGGTTGTCGCCGGCGATGAATTGGTTGGGAGGCAATGAGCACTGGTGGCGCTAGGCTTATTTATTATGGTTAATGCAATAAATAAGAATATAGCAATATCAGGGCAGTGCATTTTGCAGCATCCTGTTTGCGATTAGCACTTATTATATAATGTGTTACATCTTGTTGATACTTGATATAAGTAAACTTGGTTTCCCATTGTTTAAATAGATCGGATGAGGAGGTATCGGTCAATGAAAGATATCATTCAATTAGATCTAATGTGTGCTGCAATGATGCTACACAATGTTGTTCTTGCTGTCGACAATATTGATATCCCGTATTCGAAATATTTACTAGATAATGGTCTTACCTTAATTGTTCACGAAGATCACAAGGCGCCAGTCGTTGCGGTTAGTGTGTGGTATCACGTAGGTTCTAAAAACGAACGCGAAGGCAGAACAGGTTTTGCTCATTTATTTGAACATTTGATGTTCAATGGTAGTGAAAATTTTAATGATGACTACTTCAAACCCTTTGATCGTGTAGGCGCCACTGGGATGAATGGTACAACTAACTTTGATCGTACTAACTATTTTGAAGTAGTGCCAAAGAATGCGCTTGATGTGGCCTTATGGATGGAATCGGATCGCATGGGCCATTTATTGGGTGTTATTGACCAGGCGAAATTAGACGAACAGCGGGGTGTGGTACAAAACGAAAAACGCCAGGGTGAGAATCAACCATATGGCAAAGTTTTTAATGAGATATTCCGGAATGTCTTCCCGAAAGGTCATCCATACTCATGGCCCGTAATCGGTTATATGAAAGATTTGGATGCCGCCAGTCTGAAAGATGTGCATCAGTGGTTCGAGCAATATTATGGGGCAGCGAACACTGTAATTGTTATTGCAGGTGATGTAGAAGCAGGGGCAGTAAAAGAGAAGGTAGAGCACTACTTTGGTCATATTGAGGCAGGTCCGCCGTTAATTAAACAGAAAGCCTGGATTGCCAAACGTACAGGAAAACATCGGCAACAATTACAGGATCGTGGTGTACCGCAGGCACGGATTTACAAGGTTTGGAATGTGCCTCCACTTGGTACTGCAGCTGCTGATGAAATGGCTCTTGTTGCTGACGTTCTTGCGCGCGGGAAGACATCCCGCTTGTACAAGCGTCTGGTTTATGATGATCAGATTGCTTCTGATGTAAATGCTGTTAGCTTCTCACTGGAGATCAGTGGTTTGTTTGGCATTATCGTCACGGCTCTCCCGGGTAAAGAGTTAGCAGAAATTGAGAAAGCTGTTGATGAAGAGATCGCTCGATTTCTGGACAAAGGGCCGACAAAAAAAGAACTGGCACTAGCACAAACACGTCGCAATGCAAATTTTATCCGTGACATGGAGAGAGTCGGTAGTTTCGGTGGTAAGTCAGATATACTGGCACAAAACGAAATCTATCTGGGTGACCCATCTGCTTATAAAGTAACTTTGCAACGCTGGGCCAATGCAACACCACGAAAACTTAGAGCGCTGGCCTATGAGTGGTTGCAGGATGGTGAGTATATCATGGAAGTATATCCATTTGATGAGTATACAACTGTAGAGAGCAAAGTTAATCGCGAAAAATTACCGGAATCTACTGCATTTCCCAAGGTTAGCTTTGATGAACTGCAACGAGAAACTTTGAGTAATGGTTTACGGATAATATTGGCAGAAAGGAAGGCGATACCTGTGGTTGAATTGAGTATGATGATTAATGCAGGTTATGCAGCAGATCAATTTGCTTTACCGGGAACTTCGAACCTTGCAATGAACATGCTAGACGAAGGTACCAGGAAGCGGAATGCTCTGGGAATTAGCGATGAACTAGCCAGGCTAGGCGCAACCTTAAGTTCAAATTCAGACCTGGATGTATCATTGGTTAGCATGTCGGCGCTTCGAGATAATCTGGATGCATCTCTAGATCTTTTTGCTGATGTTATTCTCAATCCAGCTTTTCCGGAAAACGAGTTTACTCGCTTGCAAACACAACAGTTAGCAAGAATTAAACAGGAAAAAGTCACGCCGGTTTCTATGGCACTACGTGTTTTTCCTAAAATGCTATATGGGAAAAATCATGCTTATGGACTACCGATGACTGGTTCCGGTACTGAAGAGTCAGTGCGAGCATTGAATACTGAAAAATTACGTGATTTTCACGCAACCTGGTTTAAGCCTAATAACGCTACATTGGTAGTAGTTGGTGACGTGGATATGGCAAGTCTTAAACCGAAACTGAAATTCTTATTTAAGAGTTGGCAACAAGGTAGTCCACCGAAAAAACAGCTTGATATGGTGGAGCACAAATCCAAATCTAGTATCTATTTAATTGATCGGCCAGATTCAGAGCAATCGATTATTTTTGCCGGACATATTGCCCCACCCAAGAGGAATGATAATGAGATTGCTATTGAAGTAATGAATGAAGTGTTGGGCGGTAGCTTCAACGCGCGAATCAATATGAATCTGCGAGAAGATAAACATTGGTCTTATGGTGCACATTCTATTTTTGTAGATGCGCAAGGACAACGCCCATTCCTAGTGTATGCGTCTGTTCAAACAGATAAGACTAAAGAATCCATGGCAGAGATTTACAAAGAATTGGCGGATATACGAACCACACGTCCTCCTGGAGCAGATGAAGTTGCACGTGCAAAAGACAAGAAAACCCTCACGCTGGCTGGACGCTGGGAGACAAATAGAGCTGTAGCTAGCTCTATTCGGGAGATGGTACGCTTTGGCTATCCAGATAATTTTTGGTCAAAATATTCTGATAACATCAGGGCTCTAAATAACAATCAGGTGGAGCAGGCGGCAACCGACGTTGTGCAACCAGACAAAATGGTCTGGGTTGTAGTAGGTGATCGAGCTAAAATCGAAAATAGGATAAGAGAGCTTAACTATGGTGAAATCTTTTATATGGATACAGACGGAAATCAGATAGCACAATAAGAATAAAAGCATCTAACTCAGCGGGAATGACGGCTTTAACTAGATGAAAATAATAATAGATTAGGGAATCTCTGATTAATTAGACAAATACTTTAAGTCGTCATTTTGGCGCATATCAGAATCTACGACTACATGGATGGAGAAGGTAGAGAATGTATGGAACACATACTAGATGGTAACGCAAGATGTCAAAGCCGAATAAAAATAATTACTTACTGGAAGCTGGTCGTTTCGGACTCCCTGTCCTCTCACAACATTTACTACATTCTGTAGCTCGTATTCACCAGCATTACGGAAAACTAATTGATCAGAATATCCTTAGGAATTAACGAAAGCCACTAGAGTGTTTAATGCCCTCTGGTGCACGCTGTCTATCGTATTTAGACAAACTAATTTTAAAATTTAAAGGGAGCTTACCGGGAGGTAGCACAATTTATCATCGCAGGTTTGATATTCGAGCGTTGCGCCAACATCGATTGTCGATCCTTTATAGTTTGGAGACGCTATTATTTCCTTGCTTACTCTTGTCTTCCCATAATACACTGGAACAGTTTCGTCAATAACATCTAGATAGATATTTTCCGCTTTAGGTAGATCTAATTCTCCGGCCTGTAACGCTGAGTTTTTATCGATTTTAAGATCAACAGCCAAATAGAATGTACTTTCTCTAATAGATCAATCTCTGCCTGCAAAATAATACGCTGCCCAGGGGCTACTCATCCTGTGATGAATAGGCGATCAAATTAAATTGGGGTTGGACTTCGGCTTCTATGTGTTGGCCACTTTTTCCAGCACCAAAAACTTTTAGTAATACACTCTTGGCTGTTATTCGCTGTCGGTACGATTGGTCAAAAAATTTCTGCTGTACAATATTGTCTTTATCAACAATGTAAGAACCTGGGAAAGCCATGCTATAAAGCAGGATACCTGGTTCGGTATTCGGATTTCGAATACCGAAGGATTCAATGATTTTTGATTCAAGATCGGCCGGTGTAGCAAATCTGAACGATCCTTTACATTCAGAAAAATTTTTCATGATTTCAATCGTATCGTAGCCTACAATTTCCAGGTCTTGCGCAACCATGGGATAGTAGGCTTGTTCCAACTCCACGAGTTGGGCTTTACAGTATGGTCACCAATCAGCGGAGCGAAAAAAAAGAATATAGGTGCTTAGGTCCTTTACTATCATCGAGGCTACGCGGCATGCTATTTTGATCCGTAGTCTGAAAATCCGGAATACTCTCTCCAGTCTTTGGTCCGGTACTCCAATTTTCAACAGATGAATTCGCTGCTTTGTCAAATACCTCAACTTCCTGAGCAAGGCCAGGCAAAGCAACGCAAAGCATAATGATTGCTGAGATAGTCAGAATACTGGTGTTGCTTTTAAAGTGAATCACTTTTGTATTTATGCATGCCCTGGCATATTGGTCTAGTTTCTATGCTAGACTTTATCAATGTCCAGCGTGCAAGTGCTGATAAGAAATAGATAAGCAGAATCATATTCTGGCCCACCTAAGTAATTTGACAATAGTACTAATGTCTAAATTATAAACAGTTTAAATATATTTACCGCCTTAATTATAGTGGCAAAAAATAAATCGCACTTTGGGGATGAATATGAATACCCTAGTAAAAATTTTCACTGACCTTGCTATTAGCTTCAGTCTATTTACGCATTCTACTCTTGCACAAATAGCCAATACTCAAGAAATTGAAAAAATTGTTCGGGAAACCGATCTGAGCGATTTTAACCCCATCATTAGGGAAATGAGGAGAGCGTATTCAGATCTACTAAAAAACTCACCAAAAGAAAGAGTGCGTGTGATTAGAGATATTGCCTATGGCAAGAATGAAGCAAACAAGTTGGATCTTCATCAACCCGAAACGAAATCTGATAGCTTGAAACTCGTACTTGTTTTTATTCATGGGAGTGGTTTTGTCCGAGATAGTAAAAATTCTATTGATGAGTTGCTTGACAATATTGGCCATTATTTTGCCAGGCATGGGGTTGTTATGGTAAATGCAGATTACCGGCTCACACCAAAGTATAAATGGCCTTCTGGTGTGGAAGATATGGCATTTATCGTTCGCTGGGCAAACAAACATATCCAGAAATATGGCGTGGATCACAGGCAGATTTTTCTAATTTGGCAATCAGCCAGAGCATGACATGTTGTCGGATATGTCTTTAATGAAGATTTTCATGTTAACAATGGTAACGATGGAGTTGCGGGCGCAATACTGGTATCAGGTGCCTATCCAATTATCGGAATGCCCTAGGATTTAGCCTATTATGGAGAGGGCAAAACAAAGTGGTCGGAGCGGGCAGTATTAAATATGGTAGAAGGCCGTCAGGTGTCAATTTTTTATTATTGATGTTGAATATGATCCGATAGCGGTGCAGCTAGCTAACGTTGAATTAATGTCAAAGCTATGTCGTCGCGATAATAAGTGTCCTCGTCGTGTGCATATCCAGGGGCATAATCATATTTCTGGTATCTATTATATTAATACTGCCGATGATTCCTGCAGAAAGGAAATTCTTGATTTTGTTGGAATCCAACCCTGAGGAGCTAACTAGTTTTCTGGCAGTCAGTACCTATTTAACTCCAGCCAACAGGATCGTAACCTTTATCACGTAGGCATTTATCAACAAAGCGTTTATAGGTTTGGTTTGGCTTGCCGGAATGTATTAGCCCTCTTGACATTCCAGCTACACCATCACCCGCAGCACCTTTTGCGGCGTGGTCATAAACGCTCCTGTTGCGGCACCAATTACAGAACCTTCGACTGTCTGGGTCAATACTTCTGTTAATTTATCAGGCATTGCACCACTGTTTTAGCTAGTGTCATGCAATACTTGATATCTTCCTGGGCCGCTATTTTTCCTACTCTGTTTAGATGGCCGTTTGGATATAGTACTGGACGTTGCGTTGAACATGCTGAGATAACTAGTAATCCTGTTATCAAAGTCACCACATGCAGATACTTTAATTTATATTTTGTATTCATAATATTCAGTTAACTGGTTTGTATATTCTATGGCATGATTACTAATCAATTGAGCAAATACCCTGTGTTGTCATGCCGGTATTCACCAGCACAGCAGAAAACTAATTAATCAGATCTTTCCTAATTTTAGTTACTACCAACAGTTTTAACGTTGCTCTTTCCAACTGGTTGACAGTTAGATGCTGAACTTTTAGTTATGTACCGCGAAAAATGTTTTATTATTTAGGGAAGTGATTTAAATGCAGTGAGTTACAGTACATACCACAATTCGTTTACTGCTATTACTGCTATTACTGCTATCAATCTTCCTGCAGATGATAATTAGACGCCATTTGAATAATGGTCCAGCTAGTGAGAGTGTGCGGGCTTATGAATCCCTGAGAAATGCTACATACAGTGTTTTCCTTGAATTAACAATGGTATTGGGATCGTTACCCCATTCAGCCATGGATGCGTCATATAAGCGTACATTCAGATAACCTAATAGTTCTTTCATCACAAACCAGAGGGGAGCGGCATGTAGGCCTTCGTTGCAATAAGTAACAACAGTTTTATCTGCAGTGATGTTATGGGGGTTGATATAGTTTGATTAGCTTTGCGGCAGATTTAAAAGCCTCATCTTTCTTGAAATTTTGATCCCAGAGCACGCTTTGAGTACTATAGGTATGTCCTAGCCTTTGATGCTTGGTGCCCGTATAAAAAACCTTTCCAGAGATTTCCCCAGTGTATTGTCCAAATGGCCATCCGTCTATCAGGGTAAAATTATTCTGTCTCAACCGCGACTCAATGTAACTTTTATCCGTGAGGTAGTTACTCATTAATATGGTCAACAATATATTGACTGCTTTCAACTGAGAGCACATCAGAAGTAAATCCATTGCCGGCTTTTTCCCAAGCTTCCCAACCACCATCGAAGATACGGATATCCTCATGACCGTAATAGCGTAATGTCCAGAACATTTGTGTTGAAAGCCGACTATTCATATTGTCGTATAGGGCAATGGTTGTAGTTTTCTCTACCCCAAGACGACTAAATAGGGCTTCGAGTAATTCCTTGGGAGGGATCATGGACAGTTCCGGTCGTTTGGGATCGATAATGTCCCTGGCCCAGTCAATGAAATGGGTGTTTGCAATATGGCGATTTTAATAGCCTTGGTGTGTTTGTCCAAGATCAAGAATTCGAATATTAGTATCGTTTTGGTGCTGAGAAAGCCAGACAGGGTCCACCGATCCTTTATCAGCTCGGCGCTGGTTTTCTGAACTGATATTCGGATCTATTTCAGTATTTTCGCAAGCTATCAGAACAACTAGCATGGCGGTAAAAATAATTTGCATAAGCAGGTCCTATAAGCCGAAAGGTCACTAATATTATCTTGTCAGACAGCGAAAATCACGGTTTGTTTCTATTCAATTTACGTAGGTTCCAGGCTGTTATTTCTGATGGATTTGACATATAAGAACGCACAAGTAAAAGAAATATCGTTGGAGAATTGTAGTGAATCTATTAACCACACGTTTGTTTTATATATTTCTAGTAATTAATGTTTATGCTTGCAGTAGCGTAAGCAAACAGCAGCAGGTAGGGGTATGGATCGATGTTAGGACTGTAAAAAAGTATGAAGAGTCTCACATTGAAAATACACTTAATATACCGCATGCATCAATTTCTGAAACCATTGCCAGCTATGTTCCAGATAAGAGCACAAAGATTTATCTTTATTGCCGAGAAGGTCGACGTGCCGGGATGGCAAAGCAATCTTTAACAAATATGGGCTATACTAATGTTGTTAACTTGGTGTGTATCGCTGATACCAGGAAGGTCCGTAAGGAATAATCGTCAACTTAATCAATTATTAATGGTAGCATTTTATGCAAATATGCCAGGTCATGTTTTTTTGTTAGTTTTTTAGCACTAACTTGAGCTCATCGCAGACTAGCCTAATCTCGACAACGAACAGCAAAGTGTAGCAGATCTTATAAAAGATATCCTCTGATACTCTCTTGTGTAACCAGACTCCTAGCACGAACTCAAGCCCAGCAGTGGACAATAACAGTAATGATGTAGCGAGGTTGTCCGCGTGCAGTAAGCCAAGTCAGGCATATGGGATCAATTTTGTATAGTTTATTACCGTGAAAAGTAATACAGTGGTTGCAACAAACAAGATGCGTTGCAGTTTTTGTGGCAGCAGGTACATGTTTGTTGGTGGGCCACCAGAGTTGGTAACGAAGCTGGTAAAACCTGCAATGACAGCGGCAATACTAGCACAGAGCAGATTAGGTTTAGTTGCCTCACACTCCCGCTTTCTCCAATGTTTCGACCAATAGTCAAGCGTGAAAACAATTGAAATTGCACCTAGAAGCAATTTAAAAAAATTTGGATCCATGTACTTGAATAAGGTTGCCCCAATTATGATCCCTACAATGCATCCTGGTATTAACAAACGCAGGTTAAGGGGGATCCCGCTGATTCCGGTACACCCATAGACCAAATAGATCCATAAAACACAGCACTGGTAGCATGATAGCTGCTGCTTTTACCGGTGATATGGCAAGAGATATTAGTGGAACAGCCAACACACCAAGACCCCACCAAATCCTCTCTTTGATATTCCATACAGAATGACAGCTGGGTAATAACAAGGAAATAAAATATTGGGCCAGTGATAAACGTCGTGCAAGATTAACAGACATACGTCACTTGTCGAATAACAAGAATGCAAATCCAGAAAAGTTGCTTTGAAGTCTGATATTATAATGACCCTGTGATGCTGGAATAGAAATGAGAGTAACTTCAGAAGAAATGCTTAACGGCCCTGTTGGTTCTGTTCTGGTACGAATGACTATCCCTATGGTCATTGCTATACAGATGATGATCCTGTTTCAGGTTGTCGACACCTACTTTGTGGGACTACTGGGCACAGTAGAGCTGGCTGCTATCAGTTTTACTTTTCCTGTTACATTTATCCTTGTTAGCCTAGTTATTGGCCTGGGAATAGCTACATCTGTTCAATTAGCAAAAGCGATTGGTCAAGGGAAGCAGGATGTCGCCAGGCGTATTACCACTGACAGCATATTGCTAACAGTAATTGTCGCTATTGTCGTTTCTATTGGCGGAATACTAACAGTTGATCCATTGTTCAAACTATTGGGAGCGACGGAGCAAACCCTAGGTTTTATCCATGATTACATGGATATTTGGTATTTCTTTATTGGTCTGATGATCGTCCCGATGATTGGTAATTCAGCCATTCGGGCGACAGGTGATACAAAATGGCCTAGCATAGTGATGATTATATCCGGGCTTATTAATGCAGTACTTGATCCGGTATTGATATTTGGTATTGACCAGATCCCGGCGATGGGTGTTAAGGGTGCGGCTGTTGCAACTGTAATTTCATGGATGCTTGGGCTTTGTATGTCCTTGTGGATCCTGCGAGTAAGAGAAAAATTATTGTCCTTTGATATTCCTGATCTAGATGAATTGCAGAAGTATGCACGTACTTTATTCAAGATGGGTATACCGATTTCAATTGCAAATATGCTCACACCGATCTCGGCAGCAATTCTCACGGCCTTGATAGCGCGTTATGGAGAACATGTCGTCGCAGGCTTTGGCGCTGGCAGTCGTATTGAAGCATTTTTTCTGGTTGTTTCTTATGGTTCGACAGCTTCTCTGTCCCCATATATGGTGCAAAATCTGTGGGCAAGAAATTTTGACCGGGCAAGGAAGGCGCTCAAATTATCTATTCGTTTTGTTTTTGTCTTTCAGTTAGCCCTGTACCCACTAATTTATGTGTTGGCACCAACCTTTGCCGGGGTTTTTAGTAGTGATGCTGAGGTTCTCGAAGTAGCGATCTTGTTTCTTCGTATAATGCCTCTTGGGTTCTGTTTTTATAGTGTTCTGATTATTTTTAATACCGGCTTTAATGCTGCTCATCAGAGCAACAAAACATTAGTAGTGAGTTTGATTCGGGTCTTTGCCTGTTGTGTCCCACTGGCATGGCTAGGCGGTTTAATATACGGTGTACCAGGGATCTTTATTGGCTCTGTAGTTGGCAACGGAGTCGCTGCATTGATCGGTTGGCAAATTCTAAAAAAATGTTATAACGGAATAGAGGATCATGCGATATTTAAAGTAGAAAAACCCCATGATTTCACTACTGCGGAGCTTAAAGGTGAGAGAGTTTAGGCAGATCAATATGATTCGGTGTAGCAATTAAGCTCTACCTAAGCTGCAAACAAAATACTTCCAAACGTTTTCGCGTTGGCTATGACAAGATTCACATAGTCATCGATAATAGAGCCCTGTACGCTGTCCCGATCTAATAAAGCTTCACACCAGTTTTTTTACATTTGAGCAATTTTGCAATGGATCAAAGGGTAGTGCATCCTTTAACATATGCCCATGTCTAATAAACAAAGGAGCATAAGCAGTGTCTATCAGAGAAAAGTTTTCGCCATTGAAATAGAGAAGAGAAGACCAGTAAAATTATTTACCAGAAATTCCAGGCGAATTGCTAGTCTGTCATGATTTTCAATCATCTTTTCTTCATCGTTTGAAGTCAGAATTTTAAATGGTGTCGTCAACAAGTCTGAGGCATGCTCAATCTGGGCCTTGTTTTTTTTTTGCTTTTATCAATGGATCTGCCGAGTGTATGGAAGGTGGTGATATTTCACCTAGATACTCATTGATCACAGCCGACTCAAAAAGGATTGCTCCATTGATACGTAACACTGGAACCTTGTCAGGAGATGAAATCTCCATAAACCACTGTGGTTTATCCAAAAAGTCAATATTGGTTCGCTTAAAGGGAATATTTTTCTCTAACAGAGTAATGATGGAACGCTGCACAAAGGAACACAGGTTAAAACTAATTAATTCGATATTTTGTATTATTTTATTTTTCTTCGCCAGATGGAAAACTATTTATAGAGGCAGTCTATTATAGCGCACCATTTCTTACCAACTTTCCCAAACAGGAATACACAACTCAGGTAATCTTGGAAATTGACCTAATTCTGACCAAGACAGATCGGGCGTATGAAAATCGGAACCACATGATGCCAGTAAATTTCTTTGCTCACACAGGCTTGCCAAATTGCCTATAATTTCAGCAGTCTGTTTCCCAGTAACGACTTCTAAACCATGCCCTCCTGCATCACAAAAATCACTCACTAACTCCAGGAGCTTAGTACGGGTCAGTTTGTACTTGGCAGGATGTGTCAGAATTGAAGTGCCTCCGGCGCTTTTTATCCATTCGATTATTTCAGCTAGAGCAGACCAACATTGTTTGTAATATGCAGGTTTTCCTTTTCGTAAATATTTATCAAAGGCTTGATTAAAATCTCTTACATGGCCTGTTTCAATAAGATGTTGGGCAAAGTGAAGTCGACCAATATTTTTATTACTGGCAATTTCCCTGACTCTTGGCAATGGATCATCAATACCGAGTGAAACAAGTTTATCAGCTATGCGTTCTGCTCTTTCCACTCTGTATTGCTGTTGTATGATCACACCTTCTTTTAGAACACTACTGAATAAATCAATATTCAAGCCAATCACATGAATCTCCTGTGATCGCCATTGAGTAGAAAATTCGATGCCAGGAACTAGCGTTATATTTGCAGAGCTGTAATTTGACAAATTTTCATAAGCCGAGAGTGTATCGTGATCAGTAATAGACAGCATATCTAAGCTATATTTTTTTGCCCGCTTAATCAGCTCTTTCGGGTCAAGGCCACCGTCAGAGGCGGTGGTATGCGTGTGCAAATCAGCCAACATCGTATTTGGTGTAATCCAGCTTGTTGAGATGAGTTAAAATTTCCACTCAGAAATTTTAACATATTCAAGTTATTCAGTTTCCTTTTCTTAGCGCCGCAAGACTTTGACATAGCAATCCATAGATACAAGGAACACAATCACGACCGCAGCACTCAGATGCCTCAGGTTTCGTTGGCTTAGTCCTTGAACGTAATGTTGTCTTGGTTGCTGATATCATTGGTTTGGTGCTTGCTGGCCATTAATAAAATGATAGATTGTAAGATTACAGTAATAGATTAGCATGAGGCTAGTACTGCGGGCTATGAAAACAAATAATGTAGTCCAATTCAAATGCTATTATCATTTCACAGTTGCTAGTACCGACATGCCAAGGCCGAGTTTCTTGTGCTCGCAAAAAGTTAACCAATATGAATAGAACAAAGAGAATCAACAATTAGAATAATGAAAGAATGGTTTGTATACATGCTAAGATGCTCCGACCAAAGTCTTTATACAGGCATAACAATCGATGTGGAACGACGTGTTCAAGAACATAATGAAAGTCCTCAGGGAGCTACTTATACAAGATCAAGAAAACTAGTGACGCTGGTATATCAGGAAACTCATGCATCCAGATCAGCGGCAACAAAAAGAGAAATGGAAATTAAAAAACTTAGCAAGCAGGAAAAAGAAAGCCTGGTAATGAAAGGCCTCATTACAAAATAGGAGAAAGAATGAGACATCATCTCTTCTGAACTTGCTACTATTTACAGGAAACCTATCATTAATAATAGTTCCCCATGTTCTGTGGCAGAATAAGAATCAGAACAATATCATAATGCAGAATCAAATAAACGTTAGTGCCGAAACACTACACAAACAAGTAGTAAATATTTTTACTACTTGTGGCACGTCCCGAGACTATGCCAATACTGCGGCGGATGTCATGGTGGATACTGATCTGCGCGGGATTAAATCCCATGATACTGATACGTTGTTATTCCTATCATAAATGGTGGCATGAAGACAAGCATTTTGTACTCGATGCGACAATACAGATCCTGCGGAATTCGCTTTCAATAGCCTCAATAGATGGCGATTATGGACCTGGCCATCCCATTGCTGTAAAAGCTATGGGATGTAACAATCGATAAATATCGTGACAGTGGTATCGGTATCTCTGTGACTGGCACTCCAGGGCCGGCAATGACACCGACATTTGGAAAAAGCCATGTTTGGGACAAGCTCAATTGCCTTTGCGGCGCCTGCAAAAAAACAATCAGCCCTTTGTGCTGAATATGGCAACTACTACGGTAGCCATCGGCAAACTAGCTATTGCCCGACGTGAGGGCAAAGCGATCCCAGAGGGATGGGTACTTGATGAGAACGGCCAGCCAACTACAGATTCAACAGCAGCACATATCTCCCGCTTACTAACACCACTTGGTGGAGATCGTGAACATGGTGGTCATAAGGGATATGGCCTGGTTGCCATGGTAGATATCCTCAGTAGTACTTTGTCAGGTGCAATGATTGCATCGATAGCGACCCACTTCGAGCAGGACAAAGAGGAATTTAATATAGAACACTTTATGCTCGCTATTGATCCGGTAAGCGTGTTGGGAGACGATAGTTTTGAATCAAGTCTGGATGTTCTCATCGATACATCACATGCAACACTTCCAGTAGATAAACAACAATCCGTACTTGTCACAGGCGATCCAAAACATAAGGCCTATGAGCAACGTTGTCGTAGTGGGATACCAGTGCCAGAAAAACTTGTTGAATGGATATGGGACGTGGTCGATGCATCCAATATCAAATTCATACTTGTTTAATTACTCTGATGGGAAAAGTTTCTGTCCTCGTTCGTGGAGAAACTACAAAGACTAAGATATCAAAGAGTTCCAATGAAAATATACGGTGATATTCAATCAGGGAATTGTTACAAAATAAAACTGCTTGCGTCAATTCTAGACATTGAGCATGAGTAGACCCATATAGATATACTTGTTGGCGAAACATTTGACAGTAATTTTTTAGCTAAAAACCCTAATGGCAAGATCCCAGTGATTGAGCTAAATGACGGACGTTTTGTGTCAGAGTCAAATGCTATTTTAAATTACTTGGCATCTAATAGTACTTTGTTGTCGTCAGATCCGTTTCTGCACGCAAAGGTTCTACAGTGGCAATTTTTTGAGCAATACAGTCATGAACCTTATATTGCTGTTGCTAGACTTATAAACAAGTATCTAGGTATGCCTGAAGATCGTAAGGCTAACTTTAAATCCAAGCAGTTTGGGGAAAATAAGGCCCTGTCAGTCATGGAAAACCAACTAGGTAAAACACCATATTTAGTAGGGCATAACCTAACAATTGCAGATATTTCTCCTTATGGCTATGCTCGCGTGACTCACGATGGTGGATTTGATTTGTCAAAATATTCAGCGGTACAGGCATGGATATTTCGCGTTGCATCACATCTAAAATACGTAGGTATGGGTTAGCAGAAAATTTCTTATCCTCATTAGGGGAAATTATGTACATTCCCAAGGTTAACGAGAAAACGAATGTATCCGTTCTCCATTCTCTAATTAAATCACACTCGCTTGGTACTTGGGTAATATATGCAGATGGTGAACTAGTTGTGAATCACATCCTCTTCCTTCTGGATAATACTTTGGGTAAGAAAGGTACGCTGGTTGAGCATGTTACAAGGGAAAATCCAGCATGGAAGTTACTCTCTTCAGCCGATAATTCTTTAGTTATTTTTCATGGTGCTGAGACGTACATCACTCTATTCTGGTATCCAAGCAAACATGAACATAGTAAAGCTGCACCAACATGGGATTGCACTGTCATTCATGTCCATGGTATGCCTCGCATAGCCGAAGACAGGAAATGGTTACTCGAGCATATTAATGTACTGACTGATGAACATGAGTCTAATCAAGCGCTACCATGGAAAGCTTCAGATGCATCAGAGGATTTCATTGAACAAATGCTTAAGCGTATAGTTGACATTGAAATACAGATAGAAAAACTGGAAGGAAAATGGAAAGTAAATCAGAATAAACAGGAATCTGATCAGTTAGGTGTCGTTGCAGCTTTACTTTCGCGCAAGGATTCACAATCAATAGAGATGGCTTTCTATATTAGTCGATGTGTGTCAGCGGCAAAAGATGACTAGCAATAAGTTTAAGCTTGTAAATTGAGTAAGAGAGGAATTAGACATTTGGAAATAGTATAATTAGAACTACAGTCTGTACAAGTTAAGGCCACTGTTAAGGAAATGGATGATTTGATAGGCTCCTTATATCCAGCTGAAAGCAATCACCACATATCTCTTGAAGAACATGTGGGAGAGAATATCTGTTTTATCGGTGTTGTGAATGAACAGAGCCTGATGGCTTGTGGTGCAATAGTATACAAAGAGGATAATTGCATTTATGGGGAATTGAAGCGAGTGTATGTAAAATCTAAATTTCGTGGTTTGGGAATTTCCAAGATGATAGTAAAGGCTCTTATTGATAACGCTAAGAGCAATGAAGTTTCTGTGATCCGTCTGGAGATGGTCACCAGGCAGTCAGAAGCACTTAGCTTGTATAAAAAATTTGGTTTCAGTGAAAGAAATGTTTTTGGTAGTTATCAGCAGGATCCCTTAAGTGTCTCTATATGGAGCTGGAATTATGACCTTAGTGTCAGGCTTCGCCTTTGCCATATTTGTACTTGCTGTCATACTTGGTCTTGGTGTATTTGCGACTGTGGCCAGGGGCCTTGCTTCAGGTTTTTCACACTCTTTCGTACTTGCGTTTGGAATTGTCGCGGGTGATCTTATTTTTCTTCTATTGGTATTGGCAATATTTGGACTGTCTGCAATAGTTGAAGTCATGTTGGGTTTTCTGCCGACATTTTTGGATTTAAAACTGTTTTAGGTGATGCGCTACTTAGCTACGTCTATGCTGCTGCTAAATCTAGGCAATTGTTGAAAAATTGGAGATCTGAGCAAGCTTTAAACCGTGTGGCTAGCAGTGTGCTGATGGTTACGGGATCTGTGTTAGGGGCAAAAGCATAGTAAATTCCTTCTCCCGGACATTTCTCTATAAAGAGGAACATCGTCTTCAACCAAATCCTCTTACCGCAAAGGAAATGAAATGTAACGAATTGTAATATTTGGAAACTCTGGGTCTGGAAAAACCACTCTCGTTATGCAATATGCAAGTGAGTATGAATTAGCTCGCTTGGATCTGGATATGCTGGCATGGGAAGATACTAACCCACCCATCAGAAAACCATTGAAAGATAGTGCAGGCCAAATTGCTTTGTTTATAGAGACTAATGAAAAATGGATTATAGAAGGCTGTTACTCTGACCTACTGGCTATAGCTATTAAGCAGGCAAATGAAGTTATATTTTTAAATCCTGGTCTTGATGCCTGTATCGATAATTGTAGAAACAGACCCTGGAAGCCACATAAATATGAATCAGCAGAAAAGCAGGAACAGAACCTGGATATGTTGTTGGATTGAATTAAACAATATGCAGTAAGAAAGGATAAGTTTTCTTTACGCTCACATGAAAAGTTGTTTGAAGAATTTGTCGAGAAGAAAGTTGAATATAAGACAAATGATAGAGTCGAGTAAAAATAATTACTTACTGGATGCTGTTGTTCATCTTGATTTGGTGCTCGAGACCAATATGGTTATTCTGGTAGATTAATTACACTAGCCCTAATATTTCGCCTAAGCTTTCTAAATGTAATAGTAGTTAAAAAACACAAGAAACATTTTCCCAATCACCTGATATTGTTTCTGTTTTTACAGATAAAGAGATTGCCTTGTTTGGCGCACGTGATCTAGGTGAAGTTTTATCAGGAATTACTGGTATACAACCCTATGATTTACTAAATACGGGTCATCATCGTTTGACTGTCAGGGGCGATCAGCTCACTTTCAATAATAATCATGTCCTACTTTTATTAAATGGTACCTCACTGGATCGTGAGAGCTATACTGATTGGATCTGGATACAGGCACCACTGTTAACGTGCCATTATCGCTGATCAAGCGCATTGAAGTAAGTTGAGAGCCTGGATCGGTATTATATGAAACGAATGCCTTTGCTGGTGTGGTCAATATTATTATTAAGAAACCAGATGAACACGAGAATGAGTTTACTTTTTCCTATGGTAGCAATAATACCTTTGCGGTTGATGCTTCCTATGCAGCTACGAAGGGGGAATTTAAATTTGTTTCTGCACTGCGTTATTTTGATACAAACGATTGTGGCTTTGCCGCAACTTTAACGGGTGGAACGGTGTTTTCAGATTCGGCTGCTTCTCAAAGTCCAGGCCTCATAGCAACCGCTCGCTTCAATGGTTTTTACGCGGCAACAGCCTACGGTAAGGCAGAACAATTTACTATACGAGGAAACCAGGCAACATCTATCGTGAGTCAAGCTAATAATGAGAAGTTCTTTCTCGATCTCGGCTTTGACCATACTTTTGAAAATAACTGATGTATTAAAACAAGTGTCTCTTATGTGAATGGTCGGACAGATCACGCCGTAGTTGGCACAGGAGGGGGATTGACAACGATTCACTATGAAACGGAACATGGGCCGATTCTCAATGACTTTCAACTATTAGTTGGTGGCACCATGGATTTTTTTACAGGCGAAGTACCGCTGCCTGCATCATTTGCTTCGGACCGGGAGGATTATCTACTCGACGTATTTGTTTAAGTAGAATATAGGCTGCCTAAGACAAAATTTATTACCGGTGCACAATATAATAAGTTTGAAAATATCTCTGGCAGTATTGCCCATCGGTTTGGGATTATCCATAATTTTAGCGATCATTTTAGCTTTAAGGCATTATACGGTGAAGCCTTCAGGGCACCATATATTGTAGAAAGAGAAGCAGGTATTACAATAATAGGTCCTGTTACAATATTGGATACTCCTTCCCTGACGCCAAAATTGATAACTACCTATAACCTACAACTCTTTTATGAAAAAGAACAATTGCAGACGTCCATTGCCTGGTTCAGGAACGAACAGGAAGATCTGATTAAACGAAACACAATCAGTCCAACCAATATCTTTTTCGAAAATAAAGGTGATTTGGAAGTTGAAGGTATAGAGCTTGAATCAAAGTTCACCTTCCGGGGGAACTGGTATTTTACGGGCTCGTACACTTACCAGACTAATGAAAATAGTCAAGGTACTGAAAACTTCACGCTACAACCCAATTCAATCACTAAACTGGGGTTGGGCTATACAACAAAAGATTGGTCAGTTGGTATCTTTGATACTTACTTTGATCATTTTCACGACAATATCATCCTCAATGCGGCACGTAATAAGGTTAACCCACCCTCTGAGGCATACCATAATTTTTTCCATTAATGCCTCGCTGAGACTACCAAATTTTTATGGTATAAAGCTGAGTGCTTTATAGATAACTTACCGGGCGAAGACGTTTACTTGCTAGCACAATCTGGTGATCCGTTTTTTTTTGGTCAGAATACGTTATCAACTCAATCAGGACGTTTCTTTATATTTGACATTACTGTTCTTTTTTAAGAGATATTTTTACGTGTTCGGATATAGTTAGTATGATCGGATGCCAATTAACACAGCTTATTAATTTGTCGCTTTGGGCTTAGCAATTAAATCCATATATTGCTTATGCGCGTCGCTAGATTGCTTGTTCTAGAATGTGTTCCAGACGTTCTCTCGGTCTTCGCTTCCAGGCTCGACTCTACCGATTAATTCCCTGTAATCGTACCTCCTTACGTCAATGCAGTCGTTCTGCATCCCTGCAGTTGTGCACTCGCAGCATAAACACATCCATGCAAGCCGCATCGGACTCAATCTGTTTGTTCCCTCTGTTGTGTAAACATGTCGCTTCTGTGCATCCTGCACTCAAGGTAAACTAATTAAGCTCCTCTATTTTTTTGTACAAGCCGTTTCGGACTCCCGTCCCTTCACAGGCATAAATGTATCCTTGTGCAAAAAGAGCGCAGACAAAGAGAGGTTGCCTTGCGCCAAAGATTCCCATATTAGGGTGGAGAGGACGATATTCGGTCGCTAATTTTTTCTATGTCTATTTAATTCGCTTGTATTCAAATATAAATGGTTATCGAACTATAACTTTAGTCACTATATTTGGATTTTTTTATTAGTTCGTCAGCGTCGAAACAATAAAAAAACCACGATTAAACTCTATGCCTAATCGAGCTTCTGGTTCTTCCCTCGATGGCTTCTGGTTTACTACAAGCCTTCCGGGTAAATGTTTGGAAGACTTACTGTCTGGTTTTAATACCTATAAACAAGTAATTTCTTACTGCTCTTATGGACATAGACACTGTACAGGATGGCCGCACGCACGTGAGCGCATTGAAATTTGCTCTGTTGTCATGTTCTATTTGTATTTCATGTTGTTAATTTTTAGTTGCCCACAATTGCACAGGCACGGAACTATAGTCATGAAAATGCAATATGCAAGCATTTTTTGCATTTTTAGAGTAATTATACTTTTCAGTGAAAAAACAGTTTGCAGAGTTGCTCGATATTGAGCAGAGCCTGGTTCGGAGAGTATAAGTCATTCAGAGACGTTAGGCATATTAGAGAAAAGAGATATACTGATGTTTATTTTAACCTTAACTATTGGTGTCCTATTATGATCAGTGAGAACAGAGATATGCTAGCCAGCATCTTTAATATGCAGACAGAATTGAATGATTATGTGTTTAAAAAAAATAAGTTAAAAGATGACGATGGCAATATCATTACTATGGATACCATTTTGAGCGCGATCAATCGAGGTGAATTGAAAGTGAATAATTTGCCAAATAAATGGCTGACAAACTACATCATGGCGATGGATGAAGAAGTTAAGGAGTTAAATGAAGAACTACTATGGAAGTGGTGGAGCAAAGATGAAATTGATATCCAGAATATTCATGTTGAGCTGATCGATGTTTTACACTTTCTTGTATCTGCCATGATTTCGGCAGGCTTAACTCCTGAAAAAGTGTATGACGTGTATCAACAAAAACATGCGGTAAATATTGCCAGACAAGACTCTGGATATAGTAAAGCAACAAAGACAGAGGATGATAACTGCAACATCGGTTAGCGATAAACCCATGTGTGAAAAGTAAAGCGCTAATTTTATGACTTGAGGAAAAATATTTTCAGAAGAGCTTCCGAAGGAGGTTTCTAATCTCATCAGCAAGGCCGAAAGCGGAGGGGTGAATGTACAGCTGACTCTTGCTAACCTTTATGATAGTGAGTGAGGCATGTTGGATACTGGCCTTGCTGCCATGTGATATCTGAAAGCAGCACAAAATAATTCTGCGGAGGGTCAGGCTAGAATAGTAGGGATGTATCTGAGTGGAACGGGAATAGCATAAAATATCAAGGAAGCGGTTAAGTGGCTATAAAAAGCGGCTGAGCAAGATAATGCTAATGCGCTGACAGGCCTTGCATGGTGCTTTCAGCGAGGCCTAGGCGGAATGCATGATGATGAATATGCCTTCTTCTCATTTTTACGCACTGCCGAGCTTGAAAACGCTGGTTCTATGTATAATCTGGGGCATATGTACGCTAATGGCTGTGGTACCGAGAAAGATACTAGTGAATCACTTAAATGGTTTCGGCTGTCTGCGGAGAAAGGAAATAGTAAAGTGTATTTGCGCCTCGGATTAATTTATTTGAATGGCATTAGTACAGGAAAAATTATATTAAATCTGTTGAGTATTTTTGTAATGCAGCCGAGCAAGGGTATGTAAAGGCACAATATCGTCTGTGTAAACATCTTGCTGAAGGGAAGGGTATTGAGCAGGATGACAATGTTGCATTTAACTGGTTTTTAAGAGCAGCGAAAGGTGGTGATTCTTCTGCACAATATAATGCGGGAGCTATGTATTCAAAAGGAAGTGGAGTTTCCAAGGATTATGTTAAGGGTTATAGCCGGTTACTTGCTGCGGTCGCTGCTAAAAATTATAAAGCTAAACAAATATTAGCAGAATTAAAAGAAAAGCTTAATCAACAGGAGCTTGCCGAAGCAATACAATACGGTGAGAGATTGAGTATGGAGTATGGTAAATAGCAACCATTTTTAAATTATAAAAGGTAGATTAAAAGAATTTAGTGCATAGCTATTTTGAAGCTGGCTGACAAAAAGACTCAATATGAATAAATCTATAGACAACCGGTTTCAAGCTTTTGCTGAGAGAATGAAACAGGAAGAAGTCTTCGATGTTGTAATCGATACATTTGGGTACTACTATCAGCTGATTGATGGTGGCACCGATTACATATCTGAAGAGGAGATAAAATCTATCATAGCCTTGTCTGATCTGGAAGGTTTTGTCAGAGCTGGTCAGAAAGTTATTCCAAAAACGATAATGATAAAACTGAATGGTGGCCGGGTACCAGCATGTGACTAGATCGTGCTAAATCATTTATCAAGACAAAGAATGGTTCAAGTTTCTTGGATATCATTGCCAGGCAGACAATTGAAAACGAATTACCCCTGGTATTAATGAATAGTTTTTCTACCAGAGATGATTCCTTGGCTGAGCTTGCTAGATATCCAGAGCTAGGACACGGTGATATCTACATGGCACTTGTGACGAGCGGCATGCTGGATGAGTTATTGACAGAAGGGTATCGATATACATTTATTTCTAATGCAGATAATCTTGGTGCGGTTCTGGATAAATCGTTGTTGGGGTACTTTGCAAAAAACAAGCTACCTTTTATGATGGAAGTAGCAGATCGTTTAGAGGTAGACAAAAAGAGGGGGCATCTCGCGAGGACAATCGAAGGACATTCAGTACTAAGAGAAATAGCTCAGTGTCCATCCGGGCATATTGATATGTTTCAGGACATTTCCAAATACAAGTATTTCAATACTAATAATATATGGCTCAATTTAGAGACTCTGAAAGAAGTAATGAAAAAGCGAAATAATATTCTTGGATTGTCTCTAATCAGAAACCTGAAGTTGGCGGATCCTAGGAAAGTGACTTCTACCCCCGTCTATCAATTAAAAATAGTAATGGGTTCTGTAATATCAGTCTTTAAAGATGTGCAGGCAGTGAGAGTGCCAAGATCGCGATTTGCGCCTGTAAAGACGACAAAGATCTATTGATGATCCAATCTGATCTCTATGAATTAGGTGATTATTATCAAATCAGACAGGATCCTGCATTATGTGGGTGGCTTCCTAATCTTGGCCTGGATAGTAAATTTTTTAGCATACTCGAAGATTTTGAAAATTGATTTGCTGACAGAATACCATCTCTGTTGTCTTGTTCTGGGCTTGAAGTGCAAGGTGATATTAAGTTTGGTTGTGATGTAGCACTAAAGGACAGTGTAGTGTTAAACAATAGACTAGATGAACAGGCACTGGTTGAGAACAAGGTGTTTATAGATAGCTATCAGATATGGGAGTAGGGTGTATTGTTCCAAACTATTATTATGTTTATTTCTTATATATGGATTAAATCATCTCAGTACTGGTTTTTAAGAAGTAAATAACTCCTATTTATGAAGTAAATAACTCCTATTTATGAAGTAAATAACTCCTATTTATAAAGAATATCTACTTTTGTCTCTCTAAACGTTAAGACGTGACAGGAGAACGCAATGTTGACAAATATAGCTGAGAGGCACCAACAAGAACGTCTGGAAGTGAACGTCAAGATCTTTGAGTGAGAATTAGGAGAATTATTAGGATTTACCGAAAATCTCCATTACGATGGCATGGTATTGATGAGCGTAAAACCTTTTGAGAAAGGAGATTTATTACAGGTCTCGTTTGAACTTCCTGTAAAGAATTCAATAAATAAACTGACCTTAACAGCAGAAGTTTGTTGGAGTGCTCCAGCCAATATTATTCTTTATCATGTTATAGGCTTTCGTTTCATCTACGCATTCACCGAAATGAGATATTTTAACGAAACCCTGTTTGATGGACTGGATCTGTAGATACCGCTACCAGGAAGTAGTGCATACTGTTTGCTTATCTTATTTTAGTTTATATATTGATTGTGTAGCCAGGTAACCGCTTCTTCAATGCCAGAAAAATGCTGAACTACATATTTGTTTTTATAAGTAAATAAGCTTAGTAAGCATGAGTCTTTATTAATAAGTTGAGGCTGACACCAGGAAGCCATATAGATTTTGCTAAGCTCTTGTCGCTCCATATCTTTACTTAATTTCATGCGGGGGGGGTACTTCACGTTTTTCAACAGACCTTTCATCTAGAAGAACTTTATTACACTTTAAGTTTAAACACTCCGTTCCGATTCTGGCCAGTATTTCCTTGGCTCGCTCAACAGTAATTACAGTATCTGCGATGCTTGTAAGCAAATACTCATCATGTTTAGAAAATGTAATATTTTCATTCATGCTTAAATTATTCACTATTTTTTTAATACTCAAGTTATTCCACTATTAATATCAAATAATGTTGGCAACGATATAAAAGTTATAAAATAATTTTTCCAGAAAACACTAGAATGAGTAATAGCTTGTAATAATACAAAGGACACTGTTTGTACTACCCATCATCAGACTACGCAACTATAAGTCCAGTTCACGAATTAAGGAGTACAAAGGAGTTTAAACGTAGTATTTAAACTATAATCATCGGAGTGAGCAGCCTTGATCGGCACAATTATAGCGGCGCCATACGGTGTAAAAAGAACTACTCGCTGATGAGGAATGAAGTTTGCAATAAAATACTGCCTTGTTACTTTGAAATCTCTTCTTAAGATGTATGTTGTGGTGAACAAAAAGATAGTGAAGCATTTCATATTTACCGTAGCTTTGACAGCGTTACTAGGCGCTGCGGTGAATACAGAACAGTTAACTGTTTTAACATCAAGAAGCTTTAGACCCTATAAATTATATTGAAAACGGTATCATTAAGGGAATTGCGACTGAAGTTGTTCGAGTGGTATTAGCAAAAGCTGGTGTTGAGACTAAATTCCTTGCATATCTTAGGGCACGAATATTCAGGGTGGCTGCTGAGAAAAAAAATGTATTGATTTATACCTTTGCCAGGATAGCAGTACGTGAAGATTCGTTTCTGTGGGTCTGGGTCTCCATAGCTCTCTCGTTAAAAATCAATTTATATGAGCTGAAGGAAGGAGGGGCAGGAACAAATCATTATTGATTCCCTGGAAGATGTTAAGAAGTATCATGTAGGGGTTGTCCGTGAGTTAGCAGCATATATGCCGTTGCAACAGCATGGTTTTTCCATGGTTGATACCTCAGAGTTTGGCGAGCAGAATTTCTGAAAACTGTTTATAAAGAAGGTTTGATGTTGCGACATCATCTGAAGCAGGTATTGCTATGCTCCGGCAGAAAGGTCTTGATCTGGCCTTTGATGATTTAGAGAGGGCGTATACTCTTATGGAGATGTCAATATATATGGCCTTTGGTATACATACTTCGGAGGAGTTGATTAAGAAAGTGAAAACTACATTTGAGGAACTTAAGTCTGAAGGATTTCTTAAAAACATTGAAGAGATGTAAAGTCAATCAGTTGAGTTAAGCCACCAACATAAGTCGCAAGAGCTGAGTGATTTCTCACAGTCAATTGCCATCAAAATAAATAAATTTTGACAACATTCTTCCGAGTGGACTAGGACTAAGACTAGTATGACATGATCAGCCTGTTATACTGGGGTCAGGGTATAAGAGTTGAATCAAATCCATATCGAATAGTTTAATCGCTTGGTTCAGGATTAATTCGAAGAAGTATTTCTTCCTCACATAGATAATTTCATGAGTGATTGTACAAAAGCAATTTCACTGAGACAATTAGTAGAATGCACACTAGAAAATGAATACTGGTAACCGGAGGTACTGGCTTTCTTGGTTCTCATCTCTATGTAAAAGACTACTTGCTGATTCAGAATTGATCTACCAGGAACTACGAAGCGGTAATCCTAAACAGCGACAATCCGATATTACTTTGGCAAAAGAACAACTGGACTGTAAACCTAGCATCCAGCTGACAGAAGGGTTGAAAGAAACCATCACCTATTTTCGTGATCTTCATCAGAATTAATCCTAAACGAGATTATCCAGGTAAGCAGATTTTATGAGTACAGTTCTTGTTACCGGTGGAACGGGGTATATTGGTAGTCACACATATGTTGAGTTATTAAATACAGATGATGATATCGTTGTTGTTGGCAATCTTAGTAACAGCAAACGTGTTGTATTAGAGAAAATAATTGAAATTACTGGGAAGGAGCTTGAGTTTATAGAAGCCGATATTCTTGGTACCGATAAACTAGATAGGATATTTAAAGACTATCAAATTGATAATGTCATACATTTTGCAGGATTAAAGACCGTTGGAGAATCCAGTGAGATACCACTGTATTACTATCAAAACAATATTACCGGGACTATAAGTCTGTTGCAGGTAATGAAAAGCCACGGCATCAAAAACCTGATATTTAGTTCTTCGGCAACTGTGTATGGCGATCCGGGTAGTTTACCAATTAAGGAAGATTTTCCATTATTTGCTACTAATCCATACGGTAGAACAAAATTATTCATTGAAGAGATTCTTAGAGATTTGTACAAATCTGATAACGAATGTAATATTGCTCTTTTGCATTATTACAATCCGGCCGGGACGCACAAAAGTGGATTGATAGGTGAAGATCCGCGCGGCACTCCCAATAATCTCATTCCCTATTTATCACAGGTGGCTGTAGGCAAACTGAAGACATTAAGTGTGTATGGAGACGACCATGATACTATAGATGGAAGCGGAGTAAAGGATTACATTCATGTTTTGGACCTTGCTTCCGGCCATTATAAAGGCATTGGAAAAAATAAGAACAAACCCTGTGCTGGTTGCTTATAACCTTGGAACGGGCAGGGGTATTCGGTAATAGAAATGATAGAAGCCTTTGAGCTTTCATGTGGTCGTAAGATTAATTATCGTGTGATAAAGGTAGACAGGCAGGTGATATGACAGCAACTTATGCCGATTCCAGTCTTGCTAATAAGGAATTGAATTGAGTAGCGGGAAAAGACATCCAGGAAATATGCGATGATGTTTAGTGTTGGCAACAGCAGAACCCTGATGGACATGATACTGAGTAGTGGTATTAGTATTTTAATAAGTAAGCGTTTAGTTTTTTATGAAAGCCTGGTGCCTGGTGCCTGGTGTATTCTAAACAGAAATAAGAAAGTGTTGCGCAAGAGAACTTAGAATGCCAGAGATATGAATGCTATTTTCCATTGATCCCAACAGGAAAACGAAGAAGGGAGCGTACTATTACCGTAGTGGCTCCCATGTTTCCGAGGTATCTGTTTATCAACTCAAGCGATCAAACAGACGACCTGAGGCCAATTCGTTCAACAATAGGTATTGCTAATCTAGTAAAATCTGTACAAATATCTGCTCGTGTTCCGGATAATCTCATAACGGCTTTAAAGCAGCGTGAAGATGAAGAAGGAATTCAAGTCTTACCAAAAAAAGAACTTAAGGAAGGAGGTGTTATACAAATAGTTGAAGGCCCATTCGAAGGATATGAAGCGATTTATCAGACAGGTACATCACAGGATAGGGTCGTGCTATTGTTAAATTTCGCGGAAAAATATATCAAGCTTCAAATAAATGAGAAACTTATTGAGCCAATTAAATGACAATATTCGTTATTACTAAATGTACAACACCACGTAGTACTTGGAGTTGACAATTTAAATGGTTATTACGATGTTAATTTGAAAAAAAGCTCGGTTAAAGTTACTAAATGACTATTCCATTTTCGAATTTTTGAAGCTAGATATTGCCGATCGAATATCAATGGATAAAGTTTTAGTTATGAACAGTATGATTGTGCTGTTCATTTGGTTGCCCAAGCAGGAGTTCGTTATTCGCTAACCGACCCCCAAGAATACATTGATTCAAATTTAGTTGGTTTCGCTAACGTGCTGGAAGGTTGTAGGGAACAAAATTATCCACATCTCGTATTTGCGTCATCAAGTTCGGTCTACGGTAACAATAGCAAAGTACCGTTCTCAGAGAAGGATCTGGTTGCCAAACCAATTAGTTTATATGTAGCAACAAAAAAATCTGCGAAGCTAATGACATGCTCGTATGCGCACCTATACGATATACTAACGACTGGACTTCGTTTTTTACTGTGTACGAGCCATGGTGGCGACCGAATATGGCCTATTACAAATTTGCGAAAGCCATATTAGCCGGCACGCTTATTAAAGTTTTCAGTAATGGTAAACTAGAGTGCGACTTTACGTATATTAGTGACATAATTGAGGACACATTTAGATTGATAACTTCAGCAGATTATATTAATAAAATTAGGAACGGGACTGGAAAATATATGCTATTCAGCATCGGAAACAATACTCCAATAACGCTAATGGAATTCATCAAGTGCATAGAAGAAACTATAGATAAGGAAAGGAAAAGAAAGCCTATAATAGAAATGAAGCTCATGCGACTAGGGGATGTATATGAAACCTATGCAGATATAGAAAAAATTAACAATGTTATCGGCTTTAGCCATAAAACTAATATTCATAGCGGCATGAGAAAATTTATAGGCTGATATATCCCATATATACAAAAATCAGCAGACATAACTATTTTATAAAAATTATGAAAGACTTTGCATTGATCGGGGCTGCTGGCTACATTGCACCACAACACATGAAAGCAATCAAAGAAACAGGTAACACGCTGGTTGCGGCACTGGATAAACATGATTCCGTTGGAATAGTTGATCAATACTTTCCTGATACTGATTTTTTTGTAGAGTTTGAAATATTTGATCGTCATATCGATTTACTTAAGCGAAAGGGTAAAAAAGTTGATTACATAAGCATTACCTCACCTAATTATCTACACGATTCACATATACGCTTTGCCTTACGTAGCGGGGCACATACAATTTGTGAAAAACCTTTGGTACTAAATCCCTGGAATATAGATGGTTTATTAACAATCGAAAAGGAATCCGAGTCCAGAATATATAATATTCTTCAACTTAGATTGCATCCAGATATCATTACTTTGAAAGAACGGATTCAGAATGAATTATTGATAAACTCGAAAAAAAAATATGAAATTGATCTCACTTACCTTACCAGTAGAGGGCATTGGTATTTTACTTCCTGGAAAGGTAATATCAGTAAATCAGGAGGTATAGCGACCAATATTGGTATACATTTTTATGATATGTTAATTTGGATATTTGGTAATGTAATGGAGAGCTATGTACATGTAAACAAGGGAGATACTGCAGCGGGATATCTGAAACTCGAACATGCTCAAGTATGCTGGTTTTTATCTATAAACCATGAGTATATTCCCGATGAGATTAAAAAGTCAGGTGACAGAACCTATCGATCAATAGAAGTTGAGGGGCAGGAATTAGAATTTTCTGCAGGATTAACTGATCTACATACCTTAAGCTATCAACATATATTAGAGGGACAGGGATTTGGCCTGGAAGATGCCAGGAAGAGTATCCAACTGGTGTACGATATACGCGAAAGCTCAATCACAGAGCAAGATGAACACACACATCCATTTGTTACAAAGATACTGAGTTAGACATGAATTACGTCTCGCATGAAACTGCTATTATCGATGAAGGCGTCATTATTGGTGACGATACAAAGGTATGGCATTGGGCGCATATATGTGGAGGTGTCAAAATTGGGTCACACTGCACTTTAGGTCAAAACGTCTACATTGGTAATAATGTAAGCATAGGCAATAAAGTGAAGATCCAAAATAACGTATCCGTATACGAGCGGATTACCCTGGAAGACGATGTATTTTGTGGCCCCAGCATGGTATTTACTAACGTACATAACCCAAGGTCCGATATTAAAAGGAAAAGCGAATTCAAAGATACGGTTGTGAAAATAGGCGCCACACTTGGCGCAAACTGTACCGTTGTTTGTGGTGTAACGATAGGTAGTTATGCATTCATTGGTGCTGGAGCAGTAGTCACTAAGGATGTTCCGAATTTTGCTCTGATGGTTGGTGTTCCGGCCAGGCAAATTGGCTGGATGAGTCGTCATGGGGAACGACTGGATATGCCACTAAAAGGGCAGGGGAAAGCAGAATGTCAACACACAGGAGATCACTATAGTCTTGAAAACAAAATCTGCCGTATTTTGGGGAATAACGGTTAGCAATGGAGTTTGTTGATTTAAAAGCACAGTACGAATTTCTCAAGGATGATATTCAAAAGGCAATAAACAAAGTGTTTGAACACGGACAGTTCATAAATGGCCCAGAAGTAGTAGAGCTGGAAAAGCGACTTGCAGAATATACCGGGACAAAAAATTGCATAGCAGTAGCAAGTGGCATCGATGCTCTGATGATTGCACTTCGCTCACTTGATATAGGTCCTGGTGATGGCGTATTTGTCCCCAGCTTTACATTCTTTGCCACAGCAGAAGCTGTTAGCCTGGCGGGTGCTACCCCCATTTTTGTAGATATCGAAGCGGACTCTTTTAATATTTATATCCATAGTCTAGAGGAGCAGTATGGTAAGTTCGCAAAAAACGGAAAACTGTTGCCCAAGGCAATTATTTCCGTGGATCTGTTTGGACTACCAGCAGACTACGACTCACTGGAAACCTTTGCCTTACAACATAACTTATACCTCATAGAAGATGCGGCACAAGGACTAGGTGGAAGTTATAAGGGCAGAAAAAACGGTAGTTTTGGTAAAATCGCTACAACCAGTTTTTTTCCAGCAAAACCTTTGGGATGTTATGGCGATGGCGGTGCAATATTTACGAATGATTCAGATCTGGCCAATACAATTCGTTCAATAAGCTCCCACGGTCAAGGAGTGGATAAATATGACAATGTCCGTATCGGAACAAATTCAAGACTTGATACAATACAAGCTGCGATCTTGTTACAAAAGATAACTATCATGGATCAGGAAATATTACAGAGGAAAGAGAATGCAAAATTGTATACAGAGAAGCTTAGCGACTATGTTAGTACTCCTCGTGTAGGGCAAGGAATGGAGAGTGCCTGGGCACAATATTCAATACTATCTGTAAACAGGGACGACTTAGTTAAGGCATTTAAACAAAATGATATCCCATTGGCCATCTACTACCGCAAATCACTGCATTTACAAACAGCATATAAAGACCTTGGTTATTCTATGGGTGATTTAGAGGTATCAGAATCAGTCTCTAATCAAATACTTAGCCTACCTATTCACCCCTACCTTGAACTTAACGATATAGAAAGAGTAACAAATGTTATATGTGAACTTGTAGGGCTAAGTAAAAAATATTTT